>Ga0307514_10001152_pt1 | contig 36151 bp, 29 predicted proteins | sample 16_EM_MG_FD_203088 | JGI IMG/M metagenome (GOLD analysis project Ga0307514, IMG submission 203088) | Populus trichocarpa ectomycorrhiza microbial communities from riparian zone in the Pacific Northwest, United States - 16_EM | ecosystem: Host-associated > Plants > Roots > Unclassified | place... | reverse complement strand
CGCCGGCGTGTTCTGGGCCTGCCTGCGCAGCATCTCCATGGCATCGGCGAGGGAGGGCACGCCATCCCAGCGAAGCTCCATGTTGTAGTTCAGCCCGCCGCGGATCACGTGGATGTGGCTGTCGATCAGGCCGGGAATGGCGCGCCTGTTGCGAAGGTCGATCAGCTTGGTGACCGGGCCACGCGTCGCGAGGATGTCCTTGGCATCGCCGACGGCGCTGAAGCGGCCGTTCGTGATGGCGACGGCCTGCGGATTGGGATTGGTGCGATCCAGCGTGGTGAACCGACCGTTGGTCAGGATGAGGTCTGGGTGCACGAGCGGGCCGTCCTTTGCGGATGCGGTGGCCGACGCCACCGGCCAGATCGCTGCACCGCCAAGCGCCTGCAACACGTCGCGGCGGCGCGTCATGGCGCACTCTCTTCATGCGCGGCCGCGTGGCCCGGGGTGTCGACGTGCTTGGTGAGGTGCGTCAGGCGCATGCTGCTTCTTCCTTGTGTCCGAATCACTGGAAGATAGGCGACGGGGCCTGGGGCAAACAGCCCCCGAATGGGCAACCTGAACTCGGCCTTTTGGAGATTGAACTTCGATGGCCCGATCAGATCTACGCCTCTTCGAGGCGGCGGGATCGAGCTGCGCGTGTGAACTGACCTTGCCCCTGGATGCCGTATCCCATGGCTGCTCCACGCGCTGGCTTGCTTTGATTGACGGGCCAGCCAATTTTCCTCCAACTGCATCAGGCCTGCGGCTCATCGAGGCCGTGATGCCGTACTCGGGCAGCACGCCCCGGAAGTCCTGGCTGGCGTGTTGTCTGCCGCGGTCACTGTGGAAGATCAGTCCCGCTTCGCCCGATCGCGTTGCGGCTGCCTTCAAACCGCACGGCGATCGTCTGCCACGAAGCCGTCATACCTGCGTCATGCCACCATCGGCAAACAGTTCGATGCCATTGACAAAGCTGCTGTCGTCAGAGGCAAGGAACACTGCCGCCTTGGCGATTTCGTCGGTCCTGCCGACGCGGCCCAACGGAATCGTCCGCGCCTGCATCTCGATGAAGCCTTCGAGTTGATCGCCCGTCAAGCCCAGCAGCTCATAGGCCGGCGTGGGCACCACGCCCGGGCTCAGCACGTTGACGCGAATGCCCGCATCTTTCAGGTCCAGCATCCAGCTTCGCGCCAAATTTCGCACCGCCGCCTTGCTGGCACTGTAGATGCTGAACCCAGGCGTGCCCTTGATGGAAGTCGTCGACGCATTCAGCACGATGGTGGCGCCCTTTGGCATGATCGGTATCGCCTTTTGCACGGTGAACACCAGGCCGCGCACATTGGTGTCAAAGATGCTGTCGAAGTGGGCTTCGGTGATCTGGCCCAGGGCCGCCACCTGACCGCCGCCCGCGTTGGCGAACAGCACATCAAGTCGGCCCTTTTCTTTCTGGATCGTGGCGAAAAGCTGATCGAGGTCCTGCAGGTTGGCAACGTCGCTTCGGACGCCCGTGACATTGCGACCGATGTCTGCGACTGCCGCGTCAAGCTGCGCCTTCCGTCGGCCGGTAATGAAGACGTGGGCGCCTTCGGCGACGAAGCGCTTGGCGGTCGCCAGCCCGATGCCGCTGGTGCCGCCGGTCACGAGGGCGATCTTGTCGGTAAGTTTGTTGGTCATGGTGGAGTCCTTGCGTTGGCCTGAGATGCAACGCAGTTTGGGTGCGCATCCGAACCTGGCCAAGATCGCGGCGGGCACTTGTCCATTTCCGATCCGCTAATAATGGCCCGATGGACCAGATCACCGCCATGCGCGTCTTCGCCCGGGTGGTCGAGGCTGGCGCTTTCGCGCGCGCAGCAGACCAGTTGCAGATGCCCAAGCCCAGCGTGACCAAGCTCGTACAACAGTTGGAAACCCACCTGAAGGTGAAGCTGCTGCAGCGCACCACCCGGCGCGTGACCGTCACCCCCGAGGGGGCGGCCTACTACGAGCGCACGGCACGCGTGCTGAGGGACATTGACGAGATCGAATCCGATCTGAGGCAGGATCGGACCGATCCCAAGGGCTGCATCCGTGTCGACGTCGGATCGGTCGTTGCCAATCTGATCGTGATGCCGCGGCTGCCCGGCTTCTACCAGCGCTTTCCTCACGTCCAACTCGCGCTGGGCGTCAGTGACCGACCGGTGGACCTGGTGGGTGAAGCGGTCGATTGCGTGATCCGCGGCGGCGCGTTGACCGACCAGTCATTGGTGGCCCGTCGCATTGCGCGGATGGCCTTCACGACCGTCGCCTCGCCGGCCTATCTGAAGCGGCATGGCGTGCCGGAAAGCCCGCAGGAACTGTTGGACGGCAGGCATGCGATAGCCAGTTTTTTCTCGGCCGGCACCGGCCGGATCGTTCCGGCCCCATACGTACGCGGCGCAGAGCGCTTCGAGATCGCAGGCCAGGGCCCGATCTCCGTCAACGAAAGCACCGCGCACGTCAACGCTGCTTTGGCCGGCCTCGGTCTCGTGCAGACCTTCGGACCCATCGTGCAGCCGCACATCGAGAGTGGCGCCCTGGTCGAGGTACTGGCTCAGTGGGCGCCTCCGCCCATGCCGTTCCATGTGGCCTATCGGCCCAACCGCCACCTGAGCGCCAAGCTGCGGGTCTTCGTCGACTGGGTCGTGGAAGTATTCGCACCCTACAACACCGCGCGCTGAGGCAGCGCAGCCCGCGCTGTGCCAGCGGTGAGGATCTGGTGCAGGGCTCTCCTCCGTCTTCTCAATCTGACGCTGGGCAATTCGATTTGGCAAACCCCCATCGACTTGCCGTGCAGGCTGGCTACGATGCCGCCAACACGGAGGTGCTTGCCATGTCAGCGGATAACCCATCCACACCCATCGCTTCGGACTTGTCTCCAGCCGACGGGCCGCGGCGACGGCGCGTGCTGGGCGGCTTGGCCGCCGGCACAGTCGCAGCGGCCTTGCCGCAGCGACGCGCCCGCGCCGCGACGTTGCCGCGGGTGGCCATCATCGGTGGCGGCATGGCGGGCATTGCCTGTGCGTGGCTGCTGGACGGCGTGTGCGAGGTGCAGTTGTACGAGGCGCGGGACACGATTGGTGGGAACGTGCGGACCTTGTCGGTGCAGGTGGGCGGGCAGGTGCTGCCGGTGGACATGGGGGCGCAGTTCTTTCATCCAGGGCCGTATCCAACCTACGTGCAGCTGCTGTCGCAGCTGGGGCTGTGGCCGGTGGACAGCGGGGAGTCGCACAGCTTCGTGGCGTCGATCACCTTGTCGTCGCCAGACGAGGCGACGCCGCGTTTTGTCTCACCGGTGCTGCCCGGGCGCGCGTGGCCGCTGCTGGCACCATGGAACCGCTCCGGCGTGCAGGCTTTCCAGACGGCGTTCAACGCGGCGCAGCGGCGCGAGCAGCGGGATGCGAGCTGGTCGCTGTCGATGGGCGACTGGCTGGCGTCGCTGAACCTCACGCCGGCGCAGGCCGAGACCATGATCCTGCCGTGGGCCGCGTCGCTGAACTCGGGTGACGTGAGCGAGACGGGTGGGCTTTCGGCGCGGGCGCTGATGGTGTTCGCTGCCGGCGCGTTGCCACCCGCGTTGACCGACCCGGTGCTGTACTACGTGCTCAAGCGCGGCATGATCGAGCCGCTGAACCGCATGGTGGCGCAGTTCGGCACGGTGCAGATGCACATCAGCGCAGCGGTCGAAGCGGTGTCACCGGCGCCGGGCGGCGGGTTCCGTGTGCAGCCGCAAGGCTTGCCCGCGGCGGACTTTGATGCGGTCGTCTTCGCCGCCTCCGGCCCGCCCACGCTGTCGCTGCTGGCCGGCCTGCCCGGTACCGCGGCGCAACGCAGCGCGCTGCAGGGCATTCCGTTCTACGACGCGACGCTGGCGCTGCACACCGACCCAGCCTTCGCACCGGCCGATCCACGGCACTGGTCCTTCCTGAACTGCAGCGCCGAGGGCAGCGCCTGCGAGGCCTCGATGTGGCTGGACCCGGTGATCGGCAGCAGCGGGCTGTGGAAGAGCTGGATCAGCCACCGCGCGCCGCCGCAACAGCTGCTGGCGACCGAGCAATACCGCCACATGCTGCCGACGGTGGGCGCGATCCAGTCGCAGAAACTGCTGGCCGCCCAACAGGGCCGCGGCGGCATCTGGTTTGCCGGCGGCTACACGCAGCCCTTCGACTCGCAGGAGACGGCGCTGCTGTCGGCGATGGGCGTGGCGCAGGGTTTGTCGGGCGGCAGCGCGCGGCTGAGCCGCCTGCAGCGCCTGGCCCAGCGCTGAGTCTGTGTCAGCCGGCGGCCTTGCCGGTGCGCGGCACGCGGCCGGTCACCGGGTACTGCGGGTCGGTGAAGCCGGGCGTGGACGGATGGCCTGGCGCCACCAGCGTGTCCACCAGGGCCTCGTCCTCGGCGGTGAACGGCGAGGCCAGCGCGGCGAGGTAGTCCTGCCATTGTTCGAGCGTGCGCGGGCCGGCAATCACCGAATGCACCTGTGCGTTGTTCAGCACCCAGTTGATCGCGAAGTGCGAGGCGCTGCTGCCATGTGCCTGCGCGTGTTCGTGGATGCGGCGCGACAGCGCGATGGACTCTGGCCGCAGCTCCGTCTGCAGCATGCGCCGGTCGGCGCGTGCGGCGCGGCTGCCGGCAGGCAGGGCGTCCATGCTGGCGTATTTGCCGGTGAGGATGCCGCGCGCCAGCGGGCTGTAGGGCACGACGCCAATGCCGTAATGCTCGCACGCCGGCAGCAGCTCGACCTCGGGCATGCGGTTCATCGCGTTGTACTGTGGCTGGCAGGCGACCGGGCGGTCGATGTCCAGCTCATCGCACACCCGCACCACTTCGGCCACGCGCCAGGCGCGGAAGTTCGACAGGCCGATGTGGCGGATCTTGCCCTGGTGCACCAGGTCGGCCAGCGCGTGCACGGTCTCTCCCAGCGGCGTGCTGGCGTCGTCGCGGTGCAGGTAGTAAATGTCGATGCAATCGATGCCCAGCCGGCGCAGGCTTTGCTCGACTGCCAGCATCACGTACTTGCGCGACAGGTCCGGCCCGGCTGGTGCGGTGTTGCCCGCCGGGAAACCGACCTTGGTGGCGATGACCCAGCGGTCGCGGTCCGCCTTTACCGCGCGGCCGACGATCTCCTCGGACCGGCCGCCGGCGTACACGTCGGCCGTGTCGATGAAGTTGATGCCGGCTTCGCGTGCGCTGTCGATGATCTGCACCGCGGTGGCCTCATCGCTCTGGTCGCCGAACATCATCGCGCCCAGGCAGAGGGGCGAAACCTTCAGGCCGCTGCGGCCGAGTCGTCTGTATTGCATGGCGGTATTCGTTGAGGTGGGAATGGTGCGATGGGTCCATGGTCAGCGCTGGGCTGCGGCGTCGGTCGCGGCAGCCGCGGTCTGCGCGAGCTCGGCCGACCAGCCGCCGCCCAGCGCGCGCACCAGTTGCACCGTGGCGCGGCGCTGGCGGGTGCCCAGGTCCAGCGCGCTGCGTTGCGCCTGCAGGTTGGCCGTTTGCGAGCTGACGACTTCCAGGTAGCTGGCCGCACCGGCGTTGTAGCGGTTGGTGGCCAGCGCCAGCGCGCGGGCGGTCGCCACGGTGGCCTGGCGCTCTGCCACGGCCGCTTCGCCATAGCGGCCCAGCAAGGCGAGCTGGTCCTCGGTCTGCTGGAAGGCGGCCAGCACCACGCCGCGGTAGCGCTGCGCGGCTTCTTCGACGGCGGCATCTGCCCTTGCGTTGTCCGCACGGCGGCGCCCGCCGTCCAGCAGGTTGAACACCAGCGTCGGCCCCAGGGCCCAGAACAGGTTGGGCATCTCGATGAAGCGGCCCAGGTCCGAACTCTGGAAGCCGGCTTGCCCGCTGAGCTGGACCGCCGGGAAAAATGCGGCGCGTGCGGCACCGGCGCTGGCATTGGCGGCCAGCACGCGCTGCTGCGCGGCGAGCACATCAGGCCGGCGCTGCAGCAGCGTGGAGGGCTGCAGCGGCGGCACCTGGGGCAGCGTCATCGGCACCGGTTCGGCGGGCAGCGAGAAGCTCGACGCGCTGGCACCCACCAGCGCCGCAATCGCATGTTCCTGCACCGCCCGCTGCGCGCGCGACTGGCGCAGCTGCGAGCGCGTGGAGGCCAGCTGGCCTTCGGCACGCGCCAGGTCCAGCCCGGAGGCAATGCCGGCGTCATGCCGGCGGCCGATCAGCTCCGCGGCGCGCTGGTAGGCGGCTTCGGTTTCCTGCAGCAGGCGGGCTTCCTGGTCCAGGCCACGCAAGGACACGAGGGTGTCGGCCAGCTGGGCTTGCAGCGCGAGCCGGGCGGCGGCCAGGTCGGCCTGCGCGGCCCGCTCGTTGGCACTGCCGGCGGCCACCTGCTGCTTCACGCGGCCCCACAGGTCCAGCTCGTACTGGAAGTCCAGGCCCAGCGTGGCGCTGTTGTATTCGTCGGGCGAGTTCGGGCCCAGCACGCGCAGCGGCCGGCGGTCCGACTGGCGGTTGCGCTGGACATTCAGCGAAGTGCCCAGCGTGGGCGACTCGGCTGCGCGCAGCGCGTCGGTGGCGGCACGGGCCTGCTGGTAGCGGGCGAGGGCACTGGCGAGGTCGGGGCTGTTCTGCAGCAATTGCTGCTCCAGCCCGTCCAGCGCCGGGTCGCCAAAGGCCTGCCACCAGCTGTCCCATTGCAGCGGCGGCATTTCTGTCCCCGCCACTGCGGGCGGCGCTTCCTTGAAGGCCGTTGCGCTGGGGATTTCAGGCAAGTGCACCACCGGTGCCTGCGAACAACCCGCCACACAGGCCGCGGACCAGGCAACGGCGATGAACCCGCGCCGCATCATCACGCGCCCTTCTTCGGCTCGGCCAGCACACGCACCGTGTCGCCGTCCTGGATGCCGTCTGGCGGGCTGGCGATGACTCGGTCGGCCGCGGCCAGGCCACCTGCCGGCCCACCCGCCGGCACGCTCGCCAGTTCGACCACATTGCCGAGGTCGCGCGCCACGTCCACCTGCTTGAGCTTGACGCGGTTGTCCTGGCCAACAGTGGCCACCTGCACGCCCGCCTTGCCGATGATCAGCGCACCCGGCGGCACGCCGATGCCACCGGTGCCGGGTGCGTTGTCCAGGCTCACGCTGGCGAAGCCGCCGGGCAGCAGTTCGCCCTTGGCGTTGTCGACCGTGAGCTGCACCAGCATGGCGCCGGTGCTGCCATTGATGGACTGGGCCAGCGAGGCGACGGTGGCCACGTAGCGCTGGCCCGGCCGCTCAGGCACCGTCAACACCGCTTGCGTGCCGGGGCGCAGCGCGGCGACCTGCCGCTGCGGCACGCTGACGTAGACGCGCAGCTTGCGCACGTCGGACACCACGAACAGCTCGCTGCCCGGCGCGCCGCCAACGCCGATCAGCGCGCCGATGTCGGTGTTGCGCGCGGTGACCACGCCGTCGAACGGCGCGACCAGCCGGGTGTAGCGCTGCAGCGCCTGCACGCGGTCGACGTTGGCCTGCATCGCATTCGCGGCGGACTGCTTGGCGGCCATGTCGCCGGCCCGCTCATCGGCCTCCTGGCGCGAGACGGAGTCGGTCGCCAGCAGGGTTTGCCAGCGCTGCGCGGTGCTGGCGGCCAGGGCCGCATTGCTGCGCGCAGCGGCGAGTTCGGCCCTGGCCTGCATCAGCTGTTGGTCCAGGTCCGGCGTCTCGATTTCCGCCAACAGCTGGCCGGCCTTGACCGGGCCGCCAATGTCGACCTGCCAGTTCTTCAGGTAACCGCTGACACGCGCATAGATGGGCGCGCGCGCCCAGGCTTCGATGCGGGCCGGAAGTTCGAGCCTGGTCGAGGCAAGCGCGGCCGGCGAGATCAGCGTGACGGTGGGCACGGCGCTGGCGGTGATGCCTTCGCGCAGCTGTTCTGCCCGCGACTTGCGCGTCCACAGGCCGGCGGCCACGACCACGACGGCCAGCGCGACAGCGGTGAGGGAGACCAGCCGCAGCCGCGGGGAACGGGTGGGTTCAGTTCGCATGGGAGGGATGTCCGGAAGAAGGAAGAAGCGGGCCGGCCACAGGTGCAGCATGTCCATGCCGGCGGTGCGCCAGGCTGAACACGACGGGCACGAAGACCAGCGTGGCAAAGGTGGCGAAGACCAGCCCGCCAATCACCGCGCGGCCCAGCGGCGCGTTCTGCTCGCCGCCTTCGCCCAGGCCCAGCGCCATCGGCAGCATGCCGATGACCATCGCCAGCGCAGTCATCAGGACAGGGCGGAAGCGCACGAAGCCGGCTTCCAGCGCAGCGGCCGTCGCGTCTCCCAGCTCGGCCAGGCGTTCGCGCGCGAAGCTGATCACCAGCACGCTGTTGGCGGTGGCCACGCCCATGCACATGATGGCGCCGGTGAGGGCCGGGACCGAGAGCGTGGTGTCGGTCGCAAACAGCATCCAGACGATGCCGGCCAGCGCCGCGGGCAGGGCCGAGACGATGACCGCCGGGTCCAGCCAGGACTGGAAGTTCACGACGATCAGCAGGTAGATCAGCACGATGGCGCCGAGCAGGCCGAACAGCAGGCCGGAGAAGGCGCGGTCCATGGTGCGCACCTGGCCCAGCAACTGCACGTTGGAGCCCTTGGGCACGTCGGCCGCGGTTTCGGCGATCACGCGGCGAACGTCGGCGGCCACGGCGCCGAGGTCGCGGTCCTGCGTGGTGGCGTGGATCTGCACCATGGTCTGGATGTCGTACTGGCTGACGATGGAACTGCCGGTGCCACGCTCGAAGCGCGCCAGGCCACCCAGCGTGGTGCTGCCCGTGCTGGCGCCATTGCCCACCGGCAGGTTGGCCAGCGCAGACAGCGAGTCCAACTCACGCTGCGGCGTCTGCATCACGATGGGGTAGCTCACGCCATTGGCCGGGTTCAGCCAGTAGGTGGGCGCGACCTGGCTGCTGCCCGCGAGGTTGACCACAAGGCTGTTGGTCACGTCGCGTGTGCTCAGGCCCAGCAGCTGGGCCTGGGTGCGGTCCACCTCGACCTTGAACACCGGCGCCTTGTTGGACTGCTGGATGCGTGCGTCCGCCACGCCGGGGATGGCCTTCACGCGCTTGAGCAGCTGCTGCGCGTAGGCGAAGTTGGCGTCCATGTCGCGGCCGCGGACCTGCAGGTCGATGGGCGCGGGCGAGCCGAAGTTCAGGATCTGGCTGACGATGTCGGCCGGTGGGAACGAGAAGGTGGTGTCCGGGAATTCCTTGGGCAGCACCTCGCGCAGCTTGCGCACATGGTCGGCCGTGGGCTGGTGGCCCTCACGCAGGGCGATCTGGAAGTCACCGTCATGCGAGCCGGAGGCGCCGGTGTTGTTGTAGGTCAGGTTGATGCTGCTGGGCGGCAGGCCGATGTTGTCGACCAGCGTGGTGATTTCTTCCGACGGGATCACGCGGCGGATCGCCTGCTCGATGCGCGCGAAGCGCACAGCCGTCTCTTCCACCCGCGTGCCCACCGGCACGCGGGCGTGCATCAGGATCTGGCCGGAGTCGACCTGCGGAAAGAAGTTGCTGCCGATGAAGGGCAGCAGCAGGAACGAGAGCGCGACCACCGCGACAAAGCCGATCAGGAACGGACGGCGGCGTGACAGCGCGAGTGCCAGCACGCCGCGGTAGCCTTCTCGCACCCGCTCGAAGCCAGTCTCGAAGCGGCGCTGGAAGCGCACCAGCGGGTTTCGCGAGGGCGGCAGGTCACCGTCACGGCCGTGCAGGTCGGTGTGTGGCGCGTGCGGGCGCAGCAGGAAGTTCGCCATCGTCGGCACCAGCGTGCGCGACAGCAGGAACGAGAAGATCATCGCGAAGATCACCGCTTCGGCCATGGGCACGAACAGGAAGCGCGAGACACCGTCGAGGAAGAACATCGGGACGAACACGATGCAGATGCACAGCAGCGAGACGAAGGCGGGCGTGACGATCTGCTGCGCGCCGTCCAGGATGGCGGTGCGCACGTCCTTGCCCTGTTCCAGGTGCCAGTTGATGTTCTCGATGGTGACGGTCGCGTCGTCCACCAGGATGCCCACCGCCAGCGCCAGGCCGCCCAGCGTCATCAGGTTCAGCGTCTCGCCAATGGTCGATAGCGCGATGATGGCGCCCAGGATGGACAGCGGGATGGACACGGCGATGATCAGCGTCGAGCGCCAGCTGCCCAGGAACAGCAGGATCATCACGCTGGTCAGCGCCGCGGCAATCGCGCCTTCGGTCGCCACGCCCTTGACCGCGGCGCGCACGAAGATTGACTGGTCGTTGATGGGCACCACGTTCAGCGCTTCGGGCAGCGAGGGCTTGAGTTCGGCCAGCTTCGCGCGCACGCCGTCGACGATGGCCAGCGTCGACGCCGCGCCGTTCTTCAGCACCGACATCAGCACCGAGCGGCCACCGTCCACATGCACGATGTTGGTCTGCGGCGCATTGCCGTCGTGCACCTCGGCCACGTCGCTCAGGTAGATGGTGCTGCCGCCCACCACCTTCACCGGCAGCCGGCCCAGCTCGGCAATCACCGAGGGCGCGCTGTTGAGCTGCAGCGTGTATTCCAGCTCGCCGATCTTCTGCGTGCCGATGGGGGTGAGCACGTTCTGCGCGGCGAGCGCCGCCGCCACGTCCTGGGCCGACAGGCCGCGCGCCTGCAGTGCTGCAGGGTCGATGTCGATCTGCACCTGGCGCTGCTTGCCGCCGTAAGGCAGCGGAATCGCCGCGCCGGAGACCGTGACCAGCGGCGTGCGCACGGTGTTGAAGCCCAGGTCGAATAGCTGCTGCTCGCTCAGGCCCTTGCCCGAGAGTGCCAGCTGCAGGATGGGCACTGTGGCGGCGTTGTAGTTCAGGATCAGCGGCGGCGTGATGCCGGCCGGCATCTGCCGCACGACGACCTGCGACACGGCGGTGACCTGCGCGTTGGCCACCGCCACGTTCACGCCGGGCTGGAAGAAGATCTTGACGACGCTGACGCCGGGGTAGGAGTTGGACTCGATGTGCTCGATGTCGTTGACCGTGGTGGTCAAGGTGCGCTGGAACAGCGTGGCGATGCGGCCGGCCATCTGGTCTGGCGGCAGGCCTGTGTATTGCCATGCCACCGCAATCACCGGCACGCGGATCTCGGGAAAGATGTCGGTCGGCGTGCGCAAGGCTGCCAGTGGCCCGACGATCAGCAGCAGCAGCGCCATCACCAGGAAGGTGTACGGGCGGCTGAGCGCGATGCGGACAGCTGCCATCAGCATGTTGTGGGCGCTCCGGAATTCAAAGGCATGGCAGGACTGCTTGGCAGCGTGGGGGGCTTGAACATGACGCCGCCGCCAGGCAAGCCAGGCGGCGGCACAGGGAGACTGGCGAAGGCGCGCGGGCGGGCGCAGGTGTAACCAATTCTGCAGCAATGCGCCAACCCTGGCAGCAGCAGGCCCGCCTTGCCGCGAGCTGTACCCGCACCGGGGCAGGCGCGACTTCATGAACAAGCTGTGCCAGGCGCCAGCCAGCCGCAGCTTGATGGATTGGCAAGCCGGGTTTGCCAATCAACACGCAAAAAAAAAGCCGCCTCCCATCGGAGGCGGCCTTTTGCGTCAGGCGGCTGGGTTCAGCGGCCGATCACGCTCGGTGCGCTGCCGCTCGGCGCCAGGGTGCCGCGGGGCATCGCGGTCCAGGTGCCCTGGTTGAGCACCACGCCCTGCCAGTCATACACGGTCCAGGTCTTGTCGTCCTTGATCCACCAGGTCACTTCCTTGCCGCTTGGCATCAGCATCGCCGCACCGCTGCTGCCCAGCACGTAGCCGATGCGGAGGTCGGTGCCGGTGCGGACCTGCGCGCCGCCGGTGGTGAGCGTGGTGCCATTGCAGTCCACGTTGTGCCAGGTGCCGGCGGCGCCGGTCTGGCCTTCTGTGGTGAGGTCGGTGAAACTGTCGCAATAGCCATCCAGCGCAATCGCCGAGTTCACGAAGGCGTGCGCCATGCTCATGGAGGCCAAAAGAGCACTTGCGGCCAGGATTTTCTTGTACATCGTTGAAGCTTCCAGTTTGAAGTAAGAGTTACCGGAAGGCACATCCCTGTTTTACGCACAATGTTTTACGCATAAGACAGGTAGCTTCCGACCGGCGGCTGCATGACGAGAGAAATACCTCGCCGCACACAGCCCCTGGGCAAGCGCTGTTCCCACGCCTTTCCTGATCTCAATCCAGCCGCTGCACCGCCGGCATCTGGAAGCGACCGTCCAATACCTCCGCCCTGGGCTGGTAGGCACGCATCACCAGCATGAACGGGCCGGTAGGTGCCGGCAGCCAGTTGGCAGCGGCGTCCGTGGGCTGGCTGTTGCCGACCTCGATCACCACGCTGCCGTCCACGCCTCGCTTCAGGCCCGGCGTGCGGTCGCCCAGCGTGTAGCGCTTGAGCGGGTTGTCGGTGAAGAACAGCCGGCCGTCGGGCTCTTCCTGGTACATCGAGAGCGACCAGAAGCCGTCCACCGGCATGCCGCCGGCCGGCAGGCTCAGGCGGTAGCGGTGCTGCCCGCTCAACGGCTCACCGCGGCCGTCGACCTTCACCGTGGCGTTGCTGTCCTCCGGCGGGATCAAGGCCAGCAAGCCGGTCAGCGCCACGTCGGCCCGGTAGCGGTAGTCGGTGCCGAAGTCGCCCAGCGTGTCCAGCGGCTTGGTCCAGCCGCCGGGCTGCGGCTTGCCCAGGCTGGCATTGCGCTTGAGTTCGGCCAGCAGGCCGGGCAGTTCGGTGGCCCAGCGCTGCTGGACCTCGGGCGACAGCTGGTTCCAGCGGCACCGCGCACCGCACACGCCAATGGCGGCCCAGGCGTCCAGCTTGGCCTGCTCGTAGGCGGGCGGCGGGTTGCGCGCCAGCATTTCGTTGACCATTTCCAGGTAGCGCCGTGCGGCGGCCATGGGGCTGGTGTCGCTGGCCGGCACCAGCGGCGCGCTGATCCACAGCGGCTGCGTGGGCGCCTGGGCCAGCGGCGCCAGCTTCAGCTGGTCCTGCAGCGCATGCACGGCCGGCAGGTCCGCCGGGCCGTCCACCAGCATGCGCGAGAGCAGCAGCACGTCGTTGGTCGTGCTCTGCACCACCTGCTGGCCTTCGGGCAGCGGGCCTTGCCAGCGCGGGCCGACCAGCAGCACCTCGCGCGCCCGCGTACCGCCGGTGCGCCGGCCCAGCACCGCGACGTTGTTGGTGTACATGTCCAGCACCGCCACCGAGTAGTAACGGCCCTGGGTATCGGGCAGCGACAGCCGCACCGGCCCGTTGGCCAGGTCCAGCCAGGCCAGTGAATACAGCGTGTCGTTGTTCGGCGCCGTCACGCGCCGGTCCGCAGGCCCCAGCAGTGCGCGCATGTGGATCCACTGGTTCAGCCGGAATTCGGTCGGCGTCTGCCCGTCGCCCAGGCGGGCCAGCCGCAGCTTGGCCATTTCCTGCAGAGGGAAGGCGTAGTCGAAGGCTGGCTTGAGCGGCATCTCGGCCGGCGGAGCGGCTTGGGCCGGTGCGTAGACGCTCAGCAGGAGTGCGGCGAACGAGGCGATGGCGAAACGTGGCATGGGCTTCCCTGGCGTTTGTCGTGCCTGCCATCGTAGGCGGCAGGTGCAGGCTCGCAAAACACCTACTGTGCAGGGGGCGCGAGTCGGCCTTCGCTGACACGCCGGCCGGCGGCGGCGTGCTAGCGTCGCTCGATGGACCTGGTTGTCGCCCGTCCCGAGGGGCTGTATTGCCCACCCGGCGATTTCTACATCGACCCCTGGCGGCCGGTGGCGCGGGCCATCATCACCCATGCCCATTCGGACCACGCCCGGGTGGGCCACGGCCACTACCTGGCGCATGTGGCCAGCGCCGGCGTGCTGCGCGGCCGGCTGGGCGACATCCACTTGCAGACGGTCGACTACGGGGAGGTCGTCACGCAGCAAGGCGTGCGCATCTCGCTGCACCCTGCTGGCCATGTGCTGGGCTCGGCGCAGGTGCGCATCGAGTGGCAGGGCGAGGTCTGGGTGGCGTCGGGTGACTACAAGGTCGAGGCCGACCCGACCTGCACGCCCTTCGAGGCGGTGCGCTGCCACACTTTCATCACCGAATCCACCTTTGGCCTGCCGATCTACCGCTGGCCCACGCCCGCGCAGCTGATGGCCGAGGTGCAGCAATGGTGGGCCGAGAACGCTGCAGCCGGCCGGCCCAGCGTGGTGGGGGCCTACGCCTTCGGCAAGGCGCAGCGGCTGCTCGCCGGGCTGGACCCGTCGACCGGGCCGCTGGTGGTGCATGGCGCCGTCGAGGCGGTCAACCAGTCCTATCGCGCCGCCGGCGTGGCGCTGCCCGAGACGCGGCTGGCAACGGACTGCTCGGCCACCGAGCTCAAGCGCGCGCTGGTCGTGGCGCCGCCTTCGGCGCTGGGCTCGCCCTGGATGAAGCGCTTCCCGAATGCCTCGGACGCGTTTGCCAGCGGCTGGATGCTGGTGCGCGGCGCGCGGCGGCGGCGCGGCGTGGACCGTGGCTTCGTGATGTCCGACCACGCGGACTGGCCGGGGCTGCAAAGCGCGATTCGCGCCACCGGCGCGCAGCGTGTCATCGTGACCCACGGCAGCGTGCCGGTGATGGTGCGCTGGCTGACCGAGCAGGGTTTGCAGGCCGAAGGCTTTCGCACTGAATACGAAGGCGAGGGCGGCAGCGAGGCCGACACTGCTGCAGCGCCTGAAGCCCCCACCGAAGGCGAAGCCGCATGAAGGACTTCGCCGCGCTCTACCGCGCGCTGGACGCCTCCACGTCCACCCGCGCCAAACAGGACGCTTTGCAGCGCTACCTGCGCGCCGCGCTGCCGGCCGATGCGGCCTGGGCCGTCTACGTGCTGGCGGGTGGCAAGCCGCGCCAGCTGGTGCCAACCAAGGTCTTGCGCACGCTGGCCCAGCAGGCCGCGGCGCTGCCGGAATGGCTGTTCGACGAATGCTACGAAGCCGTGGGCGACCTGGCCGAGACGATTGCGCTGCTGCTGCCGCCGGCCGAAGCGCCACTGCGCCGACCGCTGGCCGAGTGGATCAACCTGCACCTGCTGCCGCTGCGCGAGCTGGGCGACGAACAGCGCGTGGCCGAGCTGCTGCTGCAATGGCGCACGCTGCCGGACGACGAGCGGTTCGTCTACCTCAAGTTGATCACTGGCGCGCTGCGTGTTGGCGTCTCTCGGCTGCAGGTCACGCAGGCGCTGGCCGCGGTGGCGGGCGTGGACGCCAAGACGATTGCACAGCGGCTGATGGGCTACACGCACCCGCAGGCGCGGCCGGACGAGACGGCGTGGTCGCATCTGGTGGAACCCGTCGCCGAAGCGGTCGAAGGCGAGGACTTGCCGGCCGCGCGTGGCGGTCACCCGTATCCGTTTTTCCTCGCCCACCCGCTGCCGCCTGCGCTGGACACGCCAGAGGCATTGGCCGCGGAGCTGGGCTCGCCGGACGACTGGCTGGTCGAGTGGAAGTGGGACGGCATCCGCGCGCAGCTGGTCTGCCGCGAGGGCCAGGCCTGGCTCTGGTCGCGCGGCGAGGAACTGGTGACAGACCGCTTTCCCGAGGTCGCCACGCTGGCCGCGGTGCTGCCGCCGGGCACGGTGCTGGACGGCGAGCTGGTCGTCTGGCGAGGCGGGCTGGTGCAGCCGTTTGCCGAGCTGCAGCGCCGCATTGGTCGCAAGACCTTGGGGCCCAAGCTGCTCGGCGAATTGCCGGTGGCGCTGCTGGCCTACGACCTGCTGGAGCAGGCCGGGCAGGACCTGCGTCAGGTGGCGCAGCATGAGCGCCGCGCGCGGCTGGAAGCGCTGGTCGCGGCGCATCCGCATCCTTCGCTGCGGCTCAGCCCGCGCGTGCCCACGGCGCAGGGCTGGGCGGGCCTCGCCGAGCAACGGGCGCAGTCGCGTGCGCTGGGTGTCGAAGGGCTGATGCTGAAGTCGCAGGCTTCGGCCTATGGCAGCGGCCGCACGCGGGTGGACGGCGTGTGGTGGAAGTGGAAGATCGAGCCGTATGCGGTGGACGCGGTGCTGGTCTATGCCCAGCGCGGCCATGGCCGCCGCGCCAGCCTCTACACCGACTACACCTTCGCCGTGTGGAACGGTCCGCCCGAAGATCCGAGCCGCGCGCTGGTCCCGTTTGCCAAGGCCTATTCGGGGCTGACCGACGAGGAGATGAAGCAGGTCGACGCGATCATCCGCCGCACCACGCGCGAGAGCTTCGGGCCGGTGCGCAGCGTCGAGCCCACGCTGGTCTTCGAGCTGGGCTTCGAAGGCATTGCGCGCAGCCCGCGCCACAAGAGCGGCATTGCGGTGCGCTTTCCGCGCATGCTGCGCTGGCGGCAGGACAAGCCGGTGAGCGAGGCCGACACGCTGCAGACGCTGTCGCTGCTGCTGCCGGGAGCCAAGGCGTGACACCGACAGAAGACGTGCTCGCAGCTTGGTGGGAAGGCCTGGGCTGGTCGCCATTCCCGTTCCAGCGCGAGGTCTGGGCCGCGATGCAGCGTGGCGAATCCGGCCTGCTGCATGCGACGACCGGTGCCGGCAAGACCTATGCCGTGTGGCTGGGCGCGCTGCTGGCGCTGGCGGACGAAGCGCGCGCCACGGGCAAGGCCGCGCCACCGCTGACGGTGCTGTGGATCACGCCGATGCGGGCGCTGGCCGCCGACACGCAGCGCGCGCTGGAGGCGCCGCTGCTGGCGCTGCGCGACGGGAGCACGCCGCTCGCACGCTGGACGCTTGGCATGCGCACGGGAGACAGCAGCAGCGCCGAGCGCAGCGCGCAGAACAAGCGCCTGCCCACCGCGCTGGTGACCACGCCCGAGAGCCTGTCACTGATGCTGGCCCGGGCCGATGTGGCGGAGGTGCTGGGCACGGTGCGGTTGGTGGTGGTGGACGAATGGCACGAGCTGCTGGGCAACAAGCGGGGCGTGCAGGTGCAGCTGGCACTGGCGCGGCTGCAGGTGCTGGCGCGCGGCGCGTTGCCAATGACCTGGGCGCTGTCGGCCACGCTTGGCAACTTGGATGAAGCGATGGCCACGCTGCTGGGCCCGGGCCGGCCGGGCCGGCTGGTGCGCGCGCAGCTGCCCAAGGCCTTGCAGATCGACACGCTGCTGCCACCCACCGCCGAGCGTTTTGCCTGGGCCGGTCACCTGGGCCTGCGCATGCTGCCGCAGGTGGTGGCCGAGTTGGACGGCAGCCCGGCCTCGCTGGTCTTCACCAACACCCGTTCGCAGGCCGAGCTCTGGTACCAGGCGCTGCTGGACGCGCGGCCGGACTGGGCCGGGCAGATCGCGCTGCACCACGGCTCGCTGGCCCGGGATACGCGGGAATGGGTGGAGGCAGGGCTGAAGGCCGGGCAGCTGAAAGCGGTGGTCTGCACCTCCAGCCTGGACCTGGGCGTGGACTTCCTGCCGGTGGAGCGGGTGCTGCAGATCGGCTCGCCCAAGGGCGTGGCACGGCTGCTGCAGCGCGCGGGCCGCTCGGGCCACGCGCCGGGCCGGCCGTCGCGCATCACGCTGGTGCCCACGCACAGCCTGGAACTGATCGAAGGCGCGGCTGCGCGGGCGGCGGTGGCGGCAGGACACATCGAGTCCCGGCGCACGCCGCATCAGCCGCTGGACGTGCTGGTGCAGCACCTGGTGACGGTGGCGCTGGGTGGCGGTTTCGAGCCCGACGCGCTGTACGCCGAGGTGCGGCGCACGGCGGCCTATGCGGCGCTGTCGCCCGAGGCCTGGCAGTGGTGCCTGGACTTCGTGAGGCGCGGCGGGCCGTCGCTGGCCGCCTACCCGGAATACCGCCGCGTGGCCGCAGACGACACCGGCCGCTGGCGCGTGCCGGACGCGGCGGTGGCGCGGCGCCACCGCATGAACATCGGCACCATCGTCAGCGATGCCAGCATGACGGTGGAATTCGTCGGCGGTGCGCGGCTGGGGCAGGTCGAAGAGAGCTTCATCGCACGCATGAAGCCGGGCGACCGCTTCCTGTTCGCCGGCCGGCTGCTGGAACTGGTGCGGGTGCATCAGATGACCGCGCAGGTCAAACGTGCGCCCGCCGGCCGGGCGACGGTGCCGCGCTGGAACGGCGGGCGCATGCCGCTGTCCACCACGCTGGCGGATGCGACGGTCCAGCAGTTCGCCGAGGCCGACGCGGGCCGCTACGACAGCCCCGAGCTGGCCTTTGCCAGGCCGCTGCTGGCAGTGCAGCAGGCCTGGTCCCGGCTGCCGGCGCCGGGCACGCTGCTGGCCGAGGTGCTGAAGACGCGCGAAGGCTGGCACCTTTTCCTGTACCCCTTTGCGGGCCGCCAGGTGCACCTGGGCCTGGCCAACCTGCTGGCCTGGCGAGCCGCGCAGCTGTCGCCAGGCACTTTCTCGATGGCCTTCAACGACTATGGCTTCGAGCTGCTCAGTGCTACCGCGCGCGACTGGGCGCAGCAGCTGCCGGTGCTGCTGGACACCGAGGCCGATGTGCTGGCCCAGGTGATGGCCAGCCTGAACGCCAGCGAGCTGGCGCAGCGGCGCTTTCGCGAGATCGCCCGCGTTGCCGGTTTGATCACGCAGGGCTACCCGGGCGAGCGGCGCAGCAATCGGCAACTGCAGGCCTCGTCCGCGTTGTTCTACGAGGTGTTCCGCAAGTACGACCCGGCCAACCCGCTGCTGCAGCAGGCCGAGCAGGAGCTGCTGGCCAACGAGCTGGACATCGAACGGCTGCAGGCTGCGCTGCGGCGCATGCATGCGCGCGACCTGGTGCTGCAGGCGCCGAAGCGGCCCACGCCGCTGGCCTTTCCGCTGATGGTCGAGCGCTTCCGCGAACGGCTCAGCAACGAGCCGCTGGCCGAGCGCATTGCGCGCATGGTGCAGCAGCTCGAAGCCGCCGCCACCAAGAGCACGGGCGACGCCGCGCCGGAAGCTGCGGCGCCCGCGGTGCAGCAGGGCCTGGCCTTTTCACAGGACCGCGACACTGGCGAGCCCGGCAAGCGGCGTCGCCCACGCCGGCCATCCCGCCCCTTGCCCTTGCTGTGAGCACGCCGCGGCACCATCGCCTGGAATGGGCCGGCCAGGAACTCTGGCTGCTGCCCGAGCGCGCGCTGTGGTGGCCGGCGCGGCGCGTGCTGCTGGTGGCGGACCTGCACCTGGGCAAGGCGGCGACCTTCCGCGCGCTGGGCCAGCCGGTGCCCGCAGGCACCACGGTGGCCAACCTGGCGCGGCTGGACGCGCTGCTGGCTGCATGCCCCGCCACGCAACTGGTCTTCCTCGGCGACTTCCTGCACGCGCCGCAAGCCCGGACGCGGGCTGTGCTGGCCGCAGCCCAGGCTTGGCGCGAGTCGCACGCAGCGCTGGCGGTCGTGCTGGTGCGGGGCAACCATGACCTTCGCGCGGGCGACCCGCCGCCGTCTTTGGGCATTCACGTGGTGGACGAACCCTGGCCGCTGGACGAGGCCGGCGACTGGCTGGCTTGCCATCACCCGCAGCGCTTGCCTGGCAAGCGCGTGCTGGCGGGCCACCTGCACCCGGCTGCGACGCTGCAAGGCCCGGGGCGCGACCAACTGCGCATGCCGTGCTTCTGCCTGGACCGGACCGTTCCGGACGACGCCGGACTGCTGGTGCTGCCGGCTTTCGGCGAATTCACCGGCGGCGCGAGCGTGGCGCCGACTCCGGGGCGGCAACGCTTTGCAGTGGCGGGTGATGCCGTCTGGGCGGTGCCTTGAATGCGAGACATCTGACGCGGTTCCGCGCCGCGGTTTACGCATCTTTACGGCGCGCTCAAGCCGGACCAACACGTGGCCGCGAGCATTCACTCCACGCTGTGCCAATGCAACAGCACGAGAGGACACACGATGAAGAACACGACTTCGCGCCAGGTTCGCCTGGTCGGCCTGGGCCTGCTGCTGTCGCTGGTCGGCGGGCTGGGCCTGGTGGCCATGGCTTCTGCGCACGAAGCGCCGGGCCAGATGCAGCCTGCGCAGCAGCAGGAGCGTCCGCATCCCGGGGCCGGTGGCATGCCCCGCGGTGGCTTCATGCCCGCGATGATGATGGTTGGCCACGGTGGCGGCCTGCCGCCCGAAGGCCCGCCGCTGGACCATTTGCTCGACGAGCTGAAGGCCACGCCCGAGCAGCGCGCCGAGCTGCGCAAGATCGTTGGCGCGATGCGCGACGACGTGAAGGCCCTGCACGAGGCCGGCCGCGGCGAGCATGAGCAACTGGGCAAGCTGTTCACCCAGCCGAACGTGGACCCGGCGGCAGTCGAGGCCTTGCGCCAGCGGGCGATGAGCCGCGAGGACAGCGTCAGCCGCCGCGTGACCCAGGGCATGCTGGCCGCCAGCAAGGTGCTGACGCCGGAGCAGCGCCAGCAGATGGGCGAACGCCTGGCGCACATGGGACATGACGGCGAGCCGCACGGTCGCCCCGGTCCCGGCCCGGACGGCCGGCCCGATGCTGGCCCCGATGCCCGTCCGGGCAACCCGCGCAGCTGAGCCAGGAGGGCGATACCATGACGTTTGCCCAACAAACCGTGCGCCTCGCCCGCCAGGGCGGTCCTGGCCTCGGTGCACCGATCGAGATGTCTGCAGCCAAACTCCTGCTGATCGACGACGACACCCGGCTGACCGCGATGGTGGGTGACTACCTGCGCGGCCACGGCTTCGACGTTGAAACCGCCAGCTCGCTGGCCGAGGGCCGCGTGAAACTGCGTGGCACCCCGGTCGATGCGCTGGTCCTGGACCTGATGTTGCCCGACGGCGACGGCCTGGACCTGACGCGCGAACTGCGCGCCGACGCCAGGCTGCGCCGCCTGCCGCTGCTGATGCTCACGGCCCGCGGCGAGCCGATGGACCGCATCGTCGGCCTGGAGATCGGCGCGGACGACTACCTGCCCAAGCCTTTCGAGCCGCGCGAGTTGCTGGCTCGCGTCAAGGCCTTGCTGCGCCGCGCAGCCCCCGACCAGGTCAGCGAGGAACTGCTGCGCTTTGGCCGGCTGGAGATCGACCTGGGCGCCCGCGAGGCCCGGCTGGACGGCAAGCGCTGCGACCTGACCGGCCACCAGTTCGAGCTGCTGGTGGTGCTGGCACAGAGCCCCGGCCGGGTGCTGAGCCGCGACCAGATCATGGATGCGCTGAAGGGCCACCCGATGGAAGCCTTCGACCGTTCGATCGACGTGCACATCTCGCGCATTCGCTCGGTGATCGAGGACGACGTGAAGAACCCGAAGCGGGTGCTGACGGTGCGCGGCACCGGCTACGTCTTTGCCCGCAAGCAGGATGCCGATTGAGGCTTGCATCCCGCGGCCCTGCCTGCCCCACTTCCCCTGGAGATTGACGCTGCCGGCCTTGCGCCGGCAGTTGTCGTGAAGACGCCTTGAAATCCCTCTACCTGCGCATCTGGCTCACCGTGGTGGCCGCCCTGGCCTTGTTTGCGCTGGTTTCCGGCTGGCTGCTGCAGCGGCACCTGGAGCAGGAGCACACCCGTGCCGAGGCGGCAATGGCCGAGCGCATGGCGGGCTGGGGCACACTGATCCAGAACTCGCTGCCCGAGCGGGATGCCCCCAGCCAGGACCAGGCCAAGGCCTTGCAGGAATGGTCGCAGCGGCTGCGCATGCCCTTGGCGCTCAGCGACCAGCGCGGCAAGGTGATTGCCCAGTCCGAGAGCTATACCCGCCTGTTGGCCGAGGGCCGCGGCCGGCCCGTCATGTTGCAGCTCGACGATGGCCGCAAGCTGTGGATCATGCGGCCGCCGATGCGGGACTTCCGGGGCCCGCGCGGTGACCTGGACGATGGGCCACGCCCGGGCGATGTGCCTGGTGGTCCCGGTGGGGGGGCCGAGCTGCAGGGGCCGCCTGGCGCGCCGCCGGATGGCCTGGGCGGCCCGCCGCCCGGGGAGGACCGCGGCAGCCTGATGAACCGGCGCATCGTCAGCCGCACCGCGATGCCGTTTGGCTGGGACATGCCGGGGCTGCCGCGCGAGTGGCCGGCCAGCGTGGGTTTGCTGGTGTTGCTGATGCTGCTGTTCATTGCCGTGGCGGCTGGCGCCTATCCCGTGGTGCGGGGGCTGACCCGGCGGCTGGAGGCCCTGAAGCGCGGCGTGGAGGCTTTTGGCGCCGGGGCGCTGGACCACCGCGTCAAGGAAGAAGGGCGCGACGAAGTGGCGGCGCTGGCGACCAGCTTCAACCAGGCCGCCGCCCGCCTGCAAACGCTGATGCAGGCCAACCAGAGCCTGCTGGCCAATGCCAGCCACGAGCTGCGCTCGCCGCTGGCGCGGCTGAAGATGGCGATCTCGATGTTCGAGGACGACGCGCCACCGGCATTGAAGAAGTCGCTGCGGCGCGAGATCAACGTCAACATCGGCGAGCTGGACGCGCTGGTTGAGGAAGTGCTGCTGTCGAGCCGACTGGAAGCGGGTGCGGCGATGGACCTGGGCGACCCGGTCGACCTGCTGGGCCTGCTGGCCGAGGAGGGCGCGCGCGTACAGGCCGAGGTGACTGGCGATGCCTTGATCGTCAAGGGCAGCGACCGGCTGCTGCGCCGCGCGGTGCGCAACCTGCTGGAAAACGCGCGCCGCTACGGTGGCGCCGAGATCAGCGCCACGCTGCACCAGGAAGCGGGCGGCGGGCGCGTCCTGTTGCGGGTCTGCGACCGCGGGCCGGGCGTGCCGGAGGAAGAGCGCGAGCGCATCTTCGAGCCGTTCTACCGCATGGCCGGCCATGCCGAGCGCGAAGGCGGCGTGGGCCTGGGGCTGGCGCTGGTGCGGCAGATCGCGCGCCGGCATGGCGGCGAGGTGAGCTGCCTGCCGCAAGAAGGCGGCGGCAGCTGCTTCATGATCACGCTGCCGGCGGACCGGCTGTTGGTGCTGTCGCCGCGGCGCTGAATCAGCTCGCCGTGCGGCGCAGGACCAGCGCCATGAAGCCGGTCAGCCCCAGGCTGGCGACCGTCAGGCCGGCAAAGGCGGCGGTCCAGAAGCCGGGCGCCCCTTGCAGCGACTCCGGCACCGTGCCGCTCAGGTTGAAGGCCAGCGCATAGCCGCCGCCCAGGCCCACGCCCCACAGTGCACAGGCGTAGATGACCATGGGCGCGGTGGCAATGCGCCAGGCGCGCAGCGTGTAGGCGACGATGGTCTGCATCGCGTCCACCACATGGAACAGCGCCAGCCAGGCCAGCAGCGGCAGCGCGGCAGCCACCACCGCCAGGTCTGCCGTGTACAGGCCGACCACCGCGCGCCGGCCGATGAACACCGCGCCGCCCAGCAGCGCGGCCAGCAGCATGCCCAGCACCAGGCCGTGCCAGCCCAGCCGGCGCGCGTGCGGCAGGTCCCCGGCACCAATGCGCTGTGCGACCAGCGTGCTGGTGGCGTTGGCCAGCGCCAGCGGCACCATGAACAGCATCGAGACCAGGTTGATGGCGATCTGGTGGCCGGCCACCGCCACGGTGCCGAGCCGGGCGATGAACAAGGCCATGAAGCTGAAGGCGGTGACCTCCACCAGGATGGACGCCCCCATGGGCACGCCCAGCCGCAGCAGCGCTTTCAGGGCCGGCCAGTGCGGCGCATGCAGGCCACGCCGCCAGAGCTGGAAGGGCGCGTAGAACGGGTCGCGCCGCATCAGCCACCAGGCGCCCAGCAACTGGGCCCACAGTGCCGTGGCGGTGCCGATGCCGCAGCCTGTCACGCCCAGTGGCGCCAGTCCCAGCGACGGCACGCCAAAGACCAGCAGCGCGGTCACAGGCAGCTTCAGCGCCAGCCCGCCCACCTGCAGCAGCATCACCGCCTTGGGCCGCGAGACGGCGGTGTTGAAGCCGCGCACCACGGTGAAGATCAGCGCGGCCGGCAGCGAGCAGGCCAGTGCCAGCAGGTAGCCCCTGACCTTGGCGGCGACCTCGGGCGTGGCCTTGGCCAGCCACAGGAAGGGCTGCGGAAAGGTCAGCAGCAGGCAGCCCAGCACCGACAGCGCAAGCGCCAGCCAGATGCCCTGGTGCACCTGGTCGCCTGCGGCTTCCATGCGCCCGGCGCCGAACAGCTGCCCGGCCAGCGGCGCGACGGACAGCAGCACGCCCATGAAGCCGATGAAGACGGTGATGTAGGCCGCGGCGCCGACCGCAAACGCAGCCAGGTCGGCCTGCGAATGGCGCGCCACCATCATCGTGTCCATGGTGTTGAAGGCCAGCATCGCCAACTGGCCGATGACCACCGGCCAGGCCAGTGGCAAAAGCTCGCGCACGTCGGCCTGCCAGCGCGCGAAGCGGCTGCCAGCGCTGGCATGGCCTGCGCCCTGGGCGGGGAGCACGCGGCTCACCGAGGGCCGCCTGTCGGCTGCGAGCTGGAAGGGGAGGCTGGTTCAGCCTGGGGGTCGGGTGGCGGCTCCTGCGGGCTGCCTCCAGACAGCCGCGCGCGCTCCGCATAGCGATTGAAGCGCCAGGCCTTGGCGTCCAGCGTGATGCGGCGCCAGACCTGGCGCTTTTCCACCGGGCTCAGCAGCGGCCAGTGCTGCACCTCGTCTTCACTGCGGCCGCAGCCTTTGCAGATCGGGTCGCCCTGGGCGGTCGAGCAGATGGCGATGCAGGGCGCGTCCGGCGTGCTGGCGTACCAGTCCAGCCAGGCAGCGCGGGCGCGCGCGGGCATGCTGGCCTCGTCTGCCTCGGGCTCGTGGTAATAGACCATCAGCGCATAGACCTCGGCCAGCACCCGGACTTCGGGGCAGGCGGAGATGCCGTCGGCAGAAGGAGAGCGCTCGCGCCACCAGTTGATGGCCGATTCGATGTCGGTGATGTGAATGCCGGGCATGGGGGCGGTATTGTGGCGCGGCGCGCCACCCTGCTGCCCACCAGGGCATCGCTGGCGGACTTTCAGCGGAGCTGCATGCCTGGCTGGGTATCGGCCAATACGGCTGGCGCCGGCGCGCTGAGGTGCGGGCCGGAACTGACGCGAAGCGTTTTCGCTGCTCGGTGCTGCTGCACCCATAGCCCGCCTACCAAGCCCAACAACAGCATGACCAGCAGACCTGCGGTGACCCAAAGGCCAAGGTGCGAACCGTCTTCCAGATCGTCGAACATGGGGGTGCTCCTCTGTCGGCGTGGCAAGGCGTGGGGACGAGGGACTGATTCTAGGGATGGCGTCCGCCGACAGGTTGGCTTTCCTTCCAAGGAAAACCCGCGTCGGGGCCGTTCCGGATGCGATGAATTCACGCAAGCAAGCAGGTTTTTTGTGCGCTGCCGGATGTGACGGGCGCTTACCTGACCTGCATCACCAGCAGTCCCTGGTTGACCCAGGTCTGCAGCGCCGAGGCCAGCAGGCCAGGTGCGGCTTTGTCCCCGACCTGCTGCGCCGCCACATGGCCCAGCTCGCCAAACGGCACACCGGCCAGCGTGGCCTGCAGCAGCGCGGCTTCTTCGGTCTGCAGCGAACGCCAGCGGGTGTCCAGCGCCTGGCGCCAGATCAGCAACTGGTGCTGCAGCAGCTCGGGCGGCCTGGTGTCTGCATCTTCCGGCGCATGCGTGAGCTGCTGCCAGAGCGGCTCGACGGCCCAGTCGAGTTCCAGCAACTGCAGCGAAGCATGGGCGGCCAAGCGCAGGCCGACCCAGTCTTGCGGCGCCAGCGTGGCGAGCTGCGCGCCATCCAGCGGTGCGGCGTCGGCCGCGTCGAAGCTCAGGCCCAGCGCCCACTCCATGCGGGCCAGGTCGGACAGTGCAGGGTGGGGCAGCGCATTCGGTTGTTGCTGCAGGTAAGCGGGCAACGCGGCGCCGAACCAACGGATGGACGGCGTGTGCGGCGGGTGATGTGCGATGAAGCCCATGGCCAGCTCGGCGAAGTCGTCGTCGCCCAGCACGCGGTGCAGCACGGGGTAGTTGGAACGCAGCGCTTCAATCAGGCGGCCGCGCCAGGCGTTGCGGTAGATGCCCAGCGAGACCTGCGGCGACTCGGGCCTGCCGTGCAGTGCGCGCAGCAGCGGCGGCAAGGCGGCGGCGGGTGGCGCCTCCGCTTGCTGGATCAAAGCGGCCAGTGCGAGCTGGGCATTGCGCAAGCTGTCCAGCGTCATGCGGCCTCCGGCAAGTCGGCCAGGGCCAGCGCGGCATGTTCACGTGCCAGCGCGAGTTCGGCCAGCAACTCCGGCAGCGGCGGGATGTGGTCGTCGCGTTCGATCATGGTGGGCAGCGGGCCGAAGCGGCGCAGCGTGTGGCGGTACAGATCCCAGACCCCATCGCAAACCGGCTGGTCATGGGTGTCGATCAGCCAGCTGCGGCCACCGTGCGTTTCCTCGCTGTGGCCCGCGAGGTGCAGCTGGCGCACCTGGCCCATCGGCAGGGTGTCGATGAAAGCCTTGGCGTCGAAGCCGTGGTTGTGCGCGCTGACAAAGACGTTGTTGACGTCCAGCAGCAGCTCGCTGCCGGTGCGCTGCAGCAAGGCGGCGAGGAACTCGGCTTCGTTCATCTCGTCACCTGCCCATGCGGCGTAGCTGGAGACGTTCTCCAGCACCAGCGGCCGGCCCAGCGTGTCCTGCACCTGCTGCACCCGGCTGGCCACATGGCGCAGGCTGGTCTCGGTGTAGGGCAGCGGCAGCAGGTCGTGCAGCTGGGTGCCGGCCACGCCGGTCCAGCAGAGGTGGTCCGAGACCCAGCCGGGCTCGATGCGCTGCGCCAGCGCACGCAGCTGGCGCAGGTAGTCGATGTCCAGCGGATCGGTGCCGCCGATGGACAGCGACACGCCGTGCATCACCATGGGCACGTCACGGCGGATGGCGTCCAGGTGGGCCAGCGGCTTGCCGCCTGGCACCAGGTAGTTTTCGCTGATCACCTCCAGCCAGTCCACACCCCACTCGGGAGCGGGCTGGCGGCGGAAGTCGGCGTAGTGTTCGGGCCGCAAGCCCAGGCCGAAGCCAGTCAAGTTGGACATGGTGTCAGGTGCGGCGCGCCGCAGGCGCCACCGCATGGTCAAGTGGCGTGCGCGGATCCGGCTTCGCCGGTCCGCTGCGCGAGCCCCCTCGGGGGGCAGCCCCCTGGCAGGGGGGCGTGGGGGTCACTTGACCACGGTGCCGCCGGCCTTGGTGCATTCCGCAGCCGAGGACTTGCTGACCCAGCCCTGGCCCTTGCAGCTGTTCTGGCCCTTGCACTCGTTCTTGGCGGTCTTGCACTCGGACGTGCCCTTGCAGCTGTTGACGCCGGTGCAGTGCACGGCGCCATCGGCCGCGTGCGCGGCCAGCGGGGCAACGCCCATCGTGAACATGGCGGCGGCTGCAGCAGCGATTGCGACACCGGTCTTGGCGGTATGGAACATGGGATGACTCCTGTGATGGTGATGAAGAAACAGACGGCGCTTCCTTCAGGAAGGCGACCCGGACTTGTCATCCGGGCTGAACGTCAGTCGCACCAGCCGCGCGGTTCTTACAGCACCCACAAAAGAAATTTCACCAGGGCCGGCGGCCCATGCCCAGCACCTTGCGGTACCACTCGTGGAAGTGCTGCATGCCGTCTTCCATCGGACTTTGGTACGGCCCGGCCTCATCGTCACCGCGCTGGAACAGCGCATGGCGGCCCGCGTCCATGCGCTCGGCAATCTCGTCGTCCTCGACGCAGGTCTCCATGTATGCCGCGCGCTGGGCCTCGACGAAGTCGCGCTCGAAGGCTGCAATCTCCTCGGGGTAGTAGAACTCCACCACGTTGAGCGTCTTCTGCGGCCCTTGCGGGTACAGCGTCGAGATGGTCAGCACGTGCGGATACCACTCGATCATGATGTTCGGGTAGTAGGTCAGCCAGATCGCGCCCTGCTTGGGCGGCCGGCCGCCGTTGAACTTCATCACCGCGTCGTGCCAGCGCTGGTAGGCCGGTGACCCGGCCCGCTCCAGCCCGCCGTTGACGCCCACCGTCTGCACCGAATAGTGCTTGCCGAACTCCCAGCTCAGGTCGTCGCAGGTGACGAACTGGCCCAGGCCTGGGTGGAACGGGCCGACGTGGTAATCCTCCAGGTAGACCTCGATGAAGGTCTTCCAGTTGTAGTTGCAGACGTGCTTTTCGACGTGATCGAGCACGTAGCCGGAGAAGTCCAGGTCGGCGCGGGGGCCGAGTTGCGCGAGGTCGGCGGCCACGTCGCGGCCGTTGTCCTCGAAGACCATGCCGTTCCAGGTCCGCAGCTTGTAGTTGTTCAGGTGCAGGCAGGGGTCGTGGTCGAAGTGCGGTGCACCCACCAGTTGGCCCTGCAGGTCGTAAGTCCAGCGATGCAGCGGGCAGACGATGTTGGCGCGCGTGTTGCCACGGCCCTTCAACATCACCGCCTGGCGGTGCCGGCAGACGTTCGAGATCAGCTCCAGCCCGTTGCGCGAGCGCACGAGCGCACGCCCCTCGCCTTCCTGCGGCAGGGCGTAGAAGTCGCCTATTTCGGGAACGGACAGTTCGTGCGCCAGGTAGCGCGGTCCGTGCTGAAAGATGAGTTCCTGTTCACGGCGGAACAGGTCCTCATCGAAGTAGGTGCTGACAGAGAGTTGCGAGCGCGCGCGCTCCAGAGCTTCCAGCTTGATGCTCAGGTCCGACATGATCCCCAGGATCTCCAAAAAACATGTCTGTAAACCCCCCACCCGGTGGCCCCGCGGATGGGTTTGTGACAAATGAAAAGCCCTCTCGGCAAGGAGAGGGCGGTCTGGCATTCTAACCAAGGGAAAGCAACAGGTCTGCCAGACGATTGGAATTTTCACCAAATGCGCTTTGCATTCGGCAACATGACCGGATCTTCCGCCAGACCTCGGGCAGACCCTGACTACAATCGCGCTAAATTTTCACCTGCCGAAATGCCCAGCGAGTCGCTTTCATCCGCCAGCCCCCTGCCCGCGAGCTACGACGACGCGGTCGCCGAGCTGGACCAACTGGTGCTGGCGATGGAGACCGGCCAGATGCCGCTGGACCGCCTGCTGGAGAGCTACCAGCGCGGCGCGGTGCTGCTGGGCTTCTGCCGCGAGCGGCTTCAGGCAGTTGAAGTACAAGTCAAGGTTCTGGAGGAAGGGCAACTCAAGCCCTGGGCAGCTGCATGACGAATGAAGATCTGGATCGCTGGGTCCGAGAGGAACTGCGGTCCATCGAGCAAGCGCTCGACCGCCTGGTGCCGGCCGATGCGCCGGTCGGCCTGGGTCAAGCCATGCGCTACGCCGTGCTGGACGGCGGCAAGCGCCTGCGTCCGCTGCTGGTGCGCGCCGCCTGCGACGCCAGCCTCGGCCACGCCGAAGCGGCCACGCGCGCCGCGGTGGCGGTCGAACTGATCCACGCCTACTCGCTGGTGCACGACGACATGCCGTGCATGGACGACGACGCGCTGCGCCGCGGCAAGCCCACGGTGCATGTGCAATATGGCGAGGCCCAGGCCATGCTGGCCGGCGATGCGATGCAGGCGCTGGCCTTCGAGGTGCTGACGCCGGAAGACGGCTCGGTGTCGCCCGAATTGCAGGCCCGGCTGGTCGGCCTGCTGGCGCGTGCCGCTGGCCATGCCGGCATGGCTGGCGGCCAGGCGATCGACCTGGCCAGCGTCGGCAAGCCGCTGAGCGAAACCGTGCTGCGCGACATGCACCGCCGCAAGACGGGTGCCCTGCTGCAAGCCAGCGTGTTGATGGGCGCTGCTTGCGGCACCATCAGCGCCCCCGCCTGGCAGGCCCTGTCCGAATACGGTGCAGCCATCGGCCTGGCTTTCCAGGTGATGGACGACATCCTCGACGTGACCCAGGTCAGCGAGGTGCTGGGCAAGACGGCGGGCAAGGACATGGATGCCAACAAGCCGACCTATGTCTCGGTGCTGGGCCTGGACTCGGCGCTGGCCTATGCCCGCGCGCTGCACGAGCAGGCGCTGAAGGCGCTGGAGCGCAGCGGCCTGCCCGCGAAGCACCTGGGCTGGCTGGCCGACCTGGTGGTCGACCGGGAACACTGAGGGCGACACCCTGGCCAGCGCACATTACAAGAGTTCAGCGGAGCGAATCGCATGAGTCAAAACACGCTGTTGGAAAGCGTCCAGGGTCCGGAGGCACTGCGGCAGATGAGCCGTGCGCAGCTCAAGACCCTGGCCCAGGAACTGCGCGACTTCCTGCTGCAATCGGTCAGCCGCACCGGCGGGCACTTGTCGTCCAACCTCGGCACAGTGGAACTGACCATCGCGCTGCACCATGTGTTCAACACGCCGCATGACCGCCTGGTCTGGGATGTGGGCCACCAGTCCTATCCGCACAAGATCCTGACAGGCCGCCGCGAAGCCATGGCCACGCTGAAGCAACTGGGCGGCATCAGCGGCTTTCCGCGCCGCTGCGAGAGCGAATACGACACCTTTGGCGTGGGCCATTCGTCGACCTCGATCTCGGCTGCGCTGGGCATGGCCCATGCCGCGAGGCTGAAGGGAGAAAACCGCAAGGCCGTGGCCGTCATTGGTGACGGCGCGCTGACCGGCGGCATGGCCTTCGAGGCCTTGAACCACGGCGGCTACCAGGGCGCAGCCGGCCTGCCCGACATGCTGGTCATCCTGAATGACAACGACATGTCGATCTCGCCGCCGGTGGGTGCGCTGAACCGCTACCTGGCGCGGCTGATGAGTGGCAAGTTCTACGCCGCGGCGCGCGAAGGCGCCAAGAGCGTGCTGCGCAACACGCCGCTGTACGAATTTGCCAAGCGCTTCGAGGAGCACACCAAGGGCATGGTCGTGCCCGGCACCATCTTTGAAGAATTCGGCTTCAACTACGTGGGCCCGATCGACGGCCATGACCTCGATTCGCTGGTGCCGACGCTGGAAAACCTGCGCGACGCCAAAGGCCCGCAGTTCCTGCACGTGGTCACCAAGAAGGGCTACGGCTACGAGCTGGCCGAGGCCGACCCGGTCAACTACCACGGCCCCGGCAAGTTCGACCCCAAGGTCGGCATCCAGAAGCCCGCCACGCCGCCCAAGACCACCTTCACCCAGGTCTTCGGCCAGTGGCTGTGCGACATGGCCGAGGCAGACGAACGCCTGGTCGGCATCACCCCGGCGATGCGCGAAGGCTCCGGCCTGGTCGAATTCGAGAAGCGTTTCCCCAGGCGCTACCACGACGTGGGCATTGCCGAGCAGCATGCGGTGACCTTTGCCGCCGGCCTGGCCTGCGAAGGCCTGAAGCCGGTGGTGGCGATCTACTCGACCTTCCTGCAGCGCGGCTACGACCAGCTGATCCACGACGTGGCGATCCAGAACCTGCCGGTGGTTTTCGCGGTGGACCGCGGCGGCCTGGTCGGTGCCGACGGCGCCACCCACGCCGGTGCCTTCGATCTGGCCTACCTGCGCTGCGTGCCGAACATGGCGGTGCTGGCGCCGGCCGACGAAAACGAATGCCGCCAGGCGCTCTCCACCGCGTTTGCGCATGCCGGCCCGGCCGCTGTGCGCTACCCGCGCGGCGCGGGTGCTGGCGTGGCCATCGATTCAACGCTGGCCACCCTGCCCTGGGGTCGCGGCGAAGTGCGCCGCAAGGGCTCGCGCATCGCCATCCTGGCCTTTGGCACGCTGCTGTACCCGGCGCTGGCCGCTGCTGAAAAGCTGGGTGCAACGGTTGCCAACATGCGCTTCGTCAAGCCGCTGGACCAGGCGCTGGTGCTCGAACTCGCCCGCACCCACGACCACCTCGTGACCGTGGAAGAGGGCTGCATCGCCGGTGGTGCCGGCAGCGCGGTGCTGGAGTGCCTGGCCGCCGCAGGCCTGGCGGTGCCGGTGTTGCAACTGGGCCTGCCGGACCAGTTCATCGAACACGGCGACACCGCGCAGCTGCTGGCCCGCTGCGGCCTGGACGCCGCCGGCATCGAGCAGTCCGTGGTGCGCCGCTTCGGCCCGCCGCTGTCGCTGGTGAAGCCCGCCGCAGCCTGAGCGTTCTGCGGGCGGCTCTTGTGCCGCAGGCCTTGTTTCAGGTCCCCTGGATGGGCTGCAGCGCCCGCTCCGCCGCCCAGACCAGCGCCTCTGCGCTGGGCTCCTGCCCGTGCTCCAGGCCGTCCGCCGCCGCACCCATGCGCAACTGGGGCCTCGGGCCCGCTGCGCCGTCTTCAAGCGGCCACGCCATGGTCTTTTGAAGCCGCTGCTGGATCCTGGGCAGGGCCTCGGCCTGCGTGTCCAGCAGCAGCACGCCCATGCAGCCGCCCTCCAGCGGCTGCAGCAGATCGGAGCGCCGCAATTGCTGGCGCAGCCGCTCGTGCAGCGTGTGCATCCATTCCGCATGCTGCGCCGGCGCCATGAGCGTGTGCCGGCCCTCGGCCGCCTGCAGCGTCACCAGCAGCACGGCAGGGCAGGTGCCGTGGCGGCGGGCCTGGTTCAGGTGCCGGTGCACCAGCTGGACAAAACTCAGGCGATCCATGGTGTGGGGTCCGTGGCCATGCCGATCTTCAGCCTGGCGCTGCTGGAAGATGACCGGCAGGGTGGGTAGGTACTGGGTTTCAACGGCATACATGGCAGGGTCCTCAGGTGGCTTTGGCATGGTGCGCGGCGTGCGTTCGGGCGTTGCCTTCGGGGGCGAGGGCCTGGCACGCAGGGCGGCGGTCTCGCATGGACCTCCCTGACCGTGGTTGCGTGACAGGCTCTCTCCTGCACAAACGCGATGGGCCGCGCGATCCCGACATCGCCAGCCAGAAAACTTTCGCCTGGCCTGCGATAGAGTGCGGGCACCAGCGGTGGCATGGCTGCCTGCTGTCGCCCGGTCGTTGTTCCTCGCCGATGGTTTTCATGACGCTTCCGCCCGCCGCCGACCCCACCGCTCCGCCGGATGGCGCTGACATCACCCGGTTGCTGCGCCAGGCCAGCGCGGGGGACGTCGCTGCGGCCGATGAAGTCGTCGCCCGCCTGTATGCCGACCTGCGCCGCATTGCCGGAAGCCGGCTGCGCCAGTCCGGCGACCTGACGCTGGACGCCACCGCGCTGGTGCACGAGAGCTACCTGCGGCTGCAGCGTGCGGGCGGGCTGGACTTCCCCGACCGCAAGCACTTCCTGGGTTATGCCGCCAGGGTCATGCACAGCATCGTGATCGACCAGGTGCGCGCCCGCCAGGCCGAGCGCCGCGGCGGTGCGCTGCAGCAGGTCACGTTCAACACCGGCATTGCCGACCTGGCACCCCAGCGCGACGACGAAGTGCTGCGTGTGCACGAGGCCCTGGCAGAGCTTGCCGCGATGGACGCCCGGCTGGCCCAGGTGGTCGAGATGCGCTACTTCGCCGGCCTCACCGAGCCCGAGATCGCCGAGACACTGGGCGTGACCGAGCGCACCGTGCAGCGTGACTGGGCCAAGGCCAGGCTGTTCCTTTCGATGGCGATGAAGTGATGGGCTCGGCCGAGGCTTCTGCCGTGCCGCCGCGCGAGATCGACAAGTCCCGCTGGCCGTTGCTCAGCCCGCTGCTGGACGAACTGCTGGACCTGCCTGCCGAGCAGCGCCAGGGCCGCCTGGACACCCTCGCGGCGCACGACCCCGAGCTGATGCAGGACCTGCGCGAGCTGCTGCGCCGGGAACAGGCACAGCACGCGGCCGACTTCCTCGCCACACCTGCGCCGCTGGGCCCCTTGCCTGGCAGCCAGCAGGCTGGCCAACAGGTGGGTGTCTACACGCTGGAGCGGGTGCTGGGCCAGGGCGGCATGGGCAGCGTGTGGCTGGCCAGCCGCACCGATGGCCGCTACCAGGGCCAGGTGGCCATCAAGTTCCTCACCAGCGGTTTGCTGGGCCAGGGCGACGCGGGCCGCTTTGCACGCGAAGGGCAGATCCTGGCCCGACTCGCGCACCCGCACATTGCCCGGCTGATCGATGCCGGCGTCAGCCCCGATGGCCAGCAGCCCTACCTGGTGCTGGAATACGTGGACGGCCGGCCCATCGACCAGCATTGCCGCGAGGCCGGGCTGGACCTGCGCCAGCGCGTCAGCCTGTTCCTGGACGTGCTGGCTGCCGTGGCGCATGCGCAGCAACGGCTCATCCTGCACCGCGACCTCAAGCCCAGCAACATCCTGGTCACCTCCGCGGGTGAGGTCAAGCTGCTGGACTTCGGCATTGCCAAGCTGCTGGCCGGCGACGCCACCCAGCCCATGCCCACACCGGCCACCGAGCTCACCCAGCGCGCCGGCAATGCCTACACCCCCCTGTATGCCGCGCCCGAGCAGGTGCAGGGTGGCGAAGTGACCACCGCCACCGATGTCTATGCACTCGGTGTGCTGCTCTACCAACTGCTCAGCGGCGCCCACCCCACCGAGCACCATACGGGCCAGCACGGCGACACGCCGCTGGAACGCCTGCGCGCGCTGGTCGAGGTCGAGCCCAAGCGGGTTTCGGAGGCGCTGCATGAGCACGCCGCCCGAGTTGCGAAGACCAGGGCGGCGGGCGAGGCGAGTCCCGCCCAGACTGCGCGGCAGGTTCGCGAATTGCGTGGCGACCTGGACACCATCGTCGCCAAGGCGCTGAAGAAGCTGCCAGCCGAGCGCTATGCCCATGCCGAAGCATTGGCCGACGACTTGCGCCGCTGGCTGCTCAACGAGCCCATCAGCGCCCGGCCGGACAGCCGCTTCTACCGCAGCGCCAAGTTCGTGCGCCGCCATCCCTGGGGCGTGGGCGCCAGCGCACTGGCCACGCTGGGCCTGGCGACCGGCTTCGGCCTGGCCTTGTGGCAAACCCACGAAGCCCGGCATCAACGCGAACAAGCCGAAGGCCTGATCGAGTTCATGCTCGGCGACCTGCGCAAGAAACTGGAACCCGTTGGCCGCCTCGACGTGCTGGACGCCGTCGGCGAAAAAGCCCTGGCTTACTACGCCGACCAGCAACTCAGCCGGCTGGACCCGGACGCATTGGGCCGCCGCGCGCGGGCCCTGCATCTGATGGGCGAGGTGGCGGACACCCAAGGCAAGCTGGCCGAGGCTGAACGCATGTTTCGCGAGGCAGCGGACAGCACCGCGGAATTGCTGGCCCGCTACCCAAAAGACACCCAGCGCATCTTTGACCATGCGCAGAGCGTGTATTGGGTGGGATGGGTGGCAAGGCGGCGTGGTCAATTGCCGGAGGCCGAAACGCAGTGGCGGCGCTACCTGCAACTGGCGCAGCAACTGACGCAGCTCCAACCAGGCAACTTGGATTGGCGTCTCGAAGAGGCCTATGCGCACAACAACCTGGGCGTGCTGGCGTTGGACGCGGGCCGCATCCAGGAAGCCCTGCGGACCTTTGTGTCTGCACGCGAGGTGTGGCAAAAGATCGTCGGCGAAACCGCTTCCCATCACTTTGACTTGGCCACCGCGTATGGTTGGGAGGCTGATGCGCAAGACGCCCTCGGCGACTTCGCAGGTGCGTTGCAATCCCAGCGGTCAAAAATTGATGCCTTGCGTCAGCAACCAGAGGCGGAGAAGGACCGGCGTTTGCAATATCAGCTTGCGTTGGCTGAATTGGCGCGCGGTGACTTGTTTTTCAGTCTAGGCAGGCTGGATGAGGCTTTGCGCAGCGATGAGAGTGCCGCCGCCGAACTCGATATATTGATCAACCTTGAGCCAAACAATCTGCAATGGATTCAGAACTGGTGCCTCGCGCGCATCAAGGCCGATGATGTGCGTCGCATCCAATCAGGTCCATCGATCGGTTCCACTGACCCGGCTTTGCTCGCTCGCATGGGGCGGTTATTGATCTCTCAGCAGAAGCAAGGGGTTTCTCAATCCAAGTGGTTCGTTGCCTTGCACGGCAGTTGGCTGGCCAGTCAACTCGGCGCGAAGGCAGCAGGCCAGGCAAACGCGCTGGAGACGGAGGCTGGCGACTATCTGGTGGCGGTCCAGCGTTTTGTTGATGCGGGCAGTCGACTAAGCCGCGACCAAGCGCGCGTTGTCGCCGAAGTGGAGCTGAGGTTGGGTGATCGATTGGGCAAGGATTCTGCGGAGGCCCATGCGTTGTGGCTGCAGGCAAGCGATCAATTGAAGACCAGAGCGGGTGATGGTGATCCTTATGCCAACGCTTTGCTTGCGCACGCGCTGTTCCGACTGGGCCAAACTGAGCAGGCTCAAAGGCTGGCCGACATGCTGGGGCGCAGCACCTTTCGTCATCCGTTGTATTCTGAATTGCGCCAACGCTTGGGAGACAAGTCGTAGCGCTCCAGCCGGCTCCAGGCGATCAGCCTGAGCCTCCCATTCCGCCCTCTCAAATACGCCTCATGACCGCATCCATGGAACCTAGCCATCTTTTTTCGTTGACCGTCACCGTGACTACGGCGAGTGACGGCAGTGGCAGCGAACAAGGCGATGTTGATCCGCACGATGCTGTGATCAAGAAGGACAACACTTTG
>Ga0307514_10001151_pt1 | contig 36151 bp, 29 predicted proteins | sample 16_EM_MG_FD_203088 | JGI IMG/M metagenome (GOLD analysis project Ga0307514, IMG submission 203088) | Populus trichocarpa ectomycorrhiza microbial communities from riparian zone in the Pacific Northwest, United States - 16_EM | ecosystem: Host-associated > Plants > Roots > Unclassified | place... | reverse complement strand
GTTCCGCCGCCCACAACGCGGCTGGATCCCTGGGAGTACGACCGAGAGATGTACAAGCGCCGCAATGAAGCCTGTTCCGCAGGCTCAAGGGTTACCGCCGGATCTTCTCCCGCTTCGAGAAGCTTGACATCATGTTCCTTGGCTTCATCAGCTTTGTGCTTGTCGCCGACGGGCTCCGGATGTGTTAACACGCCCTAGTTCGGCTCATCGCCCTGTCAGACAGGTCTTACAGCAGGCCGGGTTGCCGATCCCTGGCAGAGGTGGCCCCCGCTTTGCCACACTGGGATCAGGGTGCCTCGGGCAGCCCGCACTGCCCACCATGCCCCACACCCTGAACGCCTATTTGGTCGAGGACAGCCGCCTGATCCGCGAGAACCTGACGGCTGCCCTCGAAGAAATGGCGGCGGTGAGGATCGTGGGCTGGGCCGAGGGTGAGTCCAAGGCGGTCGCGTCGCTGGCGGCATTGAGCGCCGCGCCGGCAGACCATGAACTGGACCTGGTGCTGATCGACCTGATGCTGCAACAAGGCTCGGGTCTGGGTGTCCTGCGTGCGGCCTGCGGCAAGGGCCCGGGCCGGCATGCGCGCTGTGTGGTGCTGACGAATTACGCAACGCCGGACATGCGGCGCGAGTGCCTGAAACTCGGCGCCGACCGGGTGTTCGACAAGTCCAACGAGATCGATGCGCTGATTGACTATTGCCTGTCGCTGGCCAAGGCCGGCCCGCCACCAACGGCGGCAGCAGCACCCGTTTGATCCGGCAAACAAATGGGGTCAGAGTCAGTTTATCTCGGCACACGTGCGACTTCGCATTGAGGTATTTCAAGATAAATTGACTCTGACCCCATTTGTTTGCTGACCCCATTTGTTTGAGGCACGTTGGGTGGCTGGGCGAACGGTGGAAATGCCGAAGCCGCGTGGATTGGCGAAGGTGCCACGCGCCCAAGAAACTCGCGCCCCCGGTCTACTCACTCACCAGCTGCCGATACACCTCATTCGACACATCCGCCAGCACCTGCCGGCCGGCGTCGGCGGTGATCGCGTAGCCGTAGGCGCCGTCCACCCAGTAAAAGACATTGACCCTGCCTTCGCGGGCGAAGCGGAAGGCGGTGGTGGGCATGGCGCTGGCGGGCACACCGGCGTGAGCCGGCGCCGAGGCCGCGCCGGCGGGGCCGAGTTCGTTGGAGACGTAGACGGTGAGCTTGCGGCCTTCGCTGTCGCGGTACATGAACTGCGCGACCGGGCCCTGCCCGCCTGGCAGCAGCCGGCCGCCTTCGAGCGCGTAGCCCTGGGCCTGCAGATGAGGCGGCCTCATCGCCGCGCCCATGCGGCGCGAGAGCCAGGTGCTGAGCTGTTCCTCGTGCGCAGCGTCCAGCTCCACGGCGCGGCGCTGGTCCGGGCTGAAGACGGCATGCGCCACCGCGGCGCGGCGGGCGAAACCTTCGGGCGAACGGGCGGCGGCCAGCGCCAGCGCGGTCGCATCGCCACCTGCCGGCAGTGCGCTGCGCATGCCCCAGCCGGCGCCGGTGCCCAGCAACAGCAGCGCCAGGCCCGCAACCCAGCGCTGCGCGTACCAAGGCTGGCGCGGCGCCGCAGCGCGCAGCAGCCGGGCCGGCGCGGCTTCGTCCAGCACCGGGTCGAACAGCGCGCGCAGCGCGGCCTTCTGGCCCCGGTAGTCCGCCAGGCGCGCAGCTTCTTCCGGGCGTGAGGCGAGGTAGGCCTCGATCTCCCGCTGACGTGCGGCCGGCAGCTGGCCGTCCAGCCAGGCGTGCAGCTCGGCTTCGGTGACCGGCGTGTCCGCGTCTTCGGGCCTCATTTGACGACCTTCAAGGTGGGCCGACCCGCGACAGCAGCCGCGGACAGCACCGGTTCGTTCATCAGCTGCCGCAGCCGCTCGCGGCCCCGCGACAGGCGCGACATCACCGTGCCCATCGGCAGGCCCAGCGCCTGCGCCACGTCCGCATAGGCCATGTCTTCCAGCGCCACCAGCAGCAGCACTTCGCGCTGCTCGGCCGGCAATTGGGCCAGCGCGCTCGCCAGGTCCCGCAATGCCAGGCCTTCGGTTTGACGCGCTGGCTCGGCCTGCTCCGGCAGCGCCTCGCCTTCGGCCAGTGCCACGATGTTCAACCGGCCGCGGCGGTGGCCGTCCACGTGCAGGTGGTGCATCAGGCTGAACAGCCAGGCCCGCATGTCGGCCACGCCGCGCCACAGCCCGGCCTTGGCCCAGGCACGCTCCAGCGTGTCCTGCACCAGGTCGTCGGCATCGTCACGGTTGCCGGCCAGCGCCCGCGCATAGCGGCGCAGGCGCGGCAGCCAGGTCAGCAGTTGCTGCGGGTCGTCGTGCTGCACGTGCGGGCGCGGCCGTCCAGGATCATTCCGGAATGATGTGCCAGACGTCCTTGAACTTGTCGCCGCTGCGCTCGCCGGCGGCCTTGTCGGCCTCGTAGTAGTACAGCGGCTTGCCCTTGAAGGCCCATTGTTTTGCGCCGTCGTCGCGCGTCACCAGCGTGTAGTCGCCGCTGGGCGTGTCGCCCGCCGCGGCCACCAGCGGCGGCCAGAGCTTGGCGCAAGGGCCGTTGCAGACGCTCTTGCCGCTGCCGGCGGTGTCCTTGTCGAAGGTGTAGAGCGTCATGCCGTTCGGGCCGACCAGCGCGCCCTTGCTGAAAGCCGGTGCGGCCGCCTGGGCCAGGCCGGCCAGCGCCATCAGGCTGCTCATCAGCCCGGTCGTGAACACCAGGCGCCAAGTGGTCTGCATGCGAATCTGCGTCATCAGGATGTCTCCCATCGGTGAGTGAACCGCCCCGCCCCCATGGCGCGGCAGCCGCTCACTTTGACGCAGACGGGCCCGGCGCGGGGTTTATTCCACCGGCCGCGAAAAATTTCCCGGCGGCTCGGCGCCACGCAACGCCATGCCTTCGCTCGGCCAGGCCTGCTGGCCGGCTTCACCGAGCAGGGCTTTCAGCGCCGCGAGCGAACGCGGCTCGACGACAGGCGTGGGGTTGTGCGCCGCGCGGAATTCGGCGGCCATGCGGTAGGCCGCCTGGCGGATGCGCATGATGGCGCCCAGCGGCCGGTGCGCGGCCAGCGCATGCCAGGGGCTGAAGGACATGCCATCGTCGATCGCCACCGACAGTTCCCGGCTCCAGCCCGGCTGAGGCCCGGCGCGCAGCATGGCCACCGGCACATACGGGCTCAGCACCTCGGACCACGGCTCGGACGGATCTTCCAGCGGCATGCGGGTCAGGTCGGTGCACAGCTGCACGCGCAGCTCCCACGCGCCGCCCTCGCGGGCGAAATGCGCCTCCACCGCCAGCCGCAGCGCGTCATGGTGGGCGTCCAGGTCGACCGGGTGCTGGCGCAGCGCGAGCAGCGAATCGTCCACCGGCACCAGGCAGAACTTGGCCATGTAAGGGCCCCACAGCACCGGCAGCTGGCCGTAGTAGCGGTCCCCCAACGGGTGCGTGGGCGGATGCGCGCCCAGTGCCTTGAGTGAGTTGAGCTCGGTGTCGGCCTTCTCGGCCCAGCGCTCCAGCCCGCGCAACACCACCGAGAGCGCCTGCTTCAGGCTGGGCAGCCTGTCGGTCGTGGCGGCCACCAGCTTCACGCTGCGCAGGAACTGGCGCGCGCTCTTGGCGCTGAAGTTCGGGCTGTCGACCATCAGGAAGTCCTGCGTGGTGTCGCCCTCCGAGCCCGGCACCCGGTCCCCCGGCACGCCCACCAGCTTCAGCGCAAAACCGCGCGGCGTGGACACCGCGTCATGCAGCAGATCGCCCGGAATGGTCGACAGCCGCATCACCGCCGGATAGCGCCCCGGCTGTGAGAACACGCCCTGTGCATAGGCCGGCGGCAGCTTGTCCAGGACTTCCATTTCCCCCAGCAGCAGCCCGTGGCTCTTGGCATGCACCGAGCGGTACGCGTGGCCTTCATCCTTCAGCACCTTCTCGCTGATGCCGCGCATCGCCGCGACCAGCGCCTCGCCGGTCTTCTCCTCGTCTTCTTCCAGGAACTCGAACGAGGGCTGGTAACGCAACGGTTGCAGCGTGAACGGATCCGGCAGCTTGGGGTCATCCAGCGTCGAATCGTGTGTGGCGTGCGCAGCGGCAGGCAAAGTCATGCGCGGCTCCTCGGCAGTGAAACTGCGCCAGCCTAGTCTTCCGCCAAAAGGCCGGACGTAGGACGGCGCCGCGATCACGCCAAGGCCCCTTACATCCTTCTCGAACAGCAACAGCCGCCCGGCGCCGGGGGAATCGACAATCGCCCCGCACCCACACCCGAAGTCCCCCCAGCTGATCACATGCGCCTCCATCCCCGCCTCCTGGCCACCGCGGCACTCACCTTCTGCGCCACCCTCACCGCCCCGGCCCGAGCCCAGGACATCACCGTCAGCTGTACAGAAAGAGGAAAGCCTGGCCCCATGACTCAGCCGCTGCTCGAAGAGGTGAACCTCCTGCGCACCAACCCGAGGGAATACGCCAAATTCGTCGAGGAGCGGCTCCGCAACATGGACGCGCAAGGCTTCTACAAATCGGAGGGCATGTCCTACGCCAGCGTGGAAGGCCGCGCCGCCGTGGCGGAAACCATCGCGTTCCTCAGGAAGGCACAGCCGGTCAAGCCACTGGTGCTGTCGAACTGCCTGTCCAACGCCGCGCAAGGCCACGTGGCCGAACAAGGCCCCGAGGGCGCCACCGGCCACTACAGCGCAAACGGCGCCAGCCCTTCGGACCGCGCCACCCGCCACCTGTCCGGCACCGCTTACTGCGGTGAAAACATCAGCTACGGCATGCCCACGCCGCGCGACGTCGTCATCCAATTCGTGGTGGACGACGGCGTGCCCACCCGCGGCCACCGCGAAAACCTGTTCAAGGACGACTACAAGTCCGTGGGCTTCGGCTTCGGCCCGCACAAGAAATTCGGGTTCATGGCGGTGGAATTGATGTGCATGAATGCCATTCGGTAGAGGAGGGCCAGTTCCCCCAGACAGCGCCCTGCGGCACGGCGCGCTGCACACGCAGCCGGAGACCGTCGGCTTCCTCCGTCACTTCCAGACGTGCGCCAGGATTGAGCCCGAGCCGGCGACGCATTTCTGTCGGCAGCACCACCTGACCCTTGGATCTCGCATGCTGCCAAATCCAACCATCCCGGCAGGCGCCTCGATGCAGCGCACACGGTGGGCGGAGGGTGGCCCCAGCCCGTGAACTGGTTCACGGTCTTGTTGGCTTGCTTCCAATGGGTGACGGTGATCGTGCGATGGGTCACGCAACTGCTTTTTGAACCACCAAACGCAGGCGGCCTGCAGCTACAAACCGCACCCTTGCTGCCCATTCGGGTTGCGGCAAGTCATCCGTGAAATTCATTGAGGAGGTCGATATGCAAAGGTACGCCGCAGAGTTTGTGGGCACGTTCTGGCTGGTGCTGGGCGGTTGTGGAAGTGCGGTGCTGGCTGCCGCGTTTCCAGGGGTGGGCATTGGGCTCTTGGGGGTGTCGCTGGCCTTCGGTTTGACGGTGTTGACGATGGCCTATGCGATCGGCCACATCAGCGGCTGCCACCTGAATCCGGCCGTCTCCATCGGGCTGTGGGCGGGCGGCCGATTCTCGGCGCGCGAGCTGGTGCCTTACATCGTGGCCCAGGTGCTGGGCGCCGTGGCCGCAGGCGGCGTGCTGTTCCTCATCGCGTCCGGCAAGGCCGGCTTTGACGTCGCTGGCGGCTTCGCATCCAACGGGTTCGGCGAGCACTCGCCAGGGGGCTACTCCCTGTTCGCCGCGCTGGTGTGCGAAGTGGTCATGACGGCCCTGTTCCTGATCGTCATCCTCGGCGCCACCGACGAGAGCGCACCCAAGGGATTCGCACCCATCGCCATCGGCCTGTGCCTGACCCTGATCCACCTGATCAGCATCCCGGTGACCAACACCTCGGTCAACCCCGCGCGCAGCACCGGCGTGGCGCTCTTCGTCGGCGGTTGGGCAGTCGAACAGCTGTGGGCCTTCTGGCTCGCCCCGATCGCTGGCGCCCTGATCGGCGCAGGGGTCTACCGCGTCATCGGCAAGCGCTGAGCGCCACCACGGCGCAGCCCCGTTCAACCAAGCTCAAGCCGCTGGCGGCGTCTGCGACTGCAGACACTCCCCGCCCCATGCCGCCGGGTCCACGTGCTCGACCGATCCCGTCAAGGTCCAAACGTGGCCCGCCGGGTCGGCCACATGCGCTCTTCGTAGACCGAGAAGGTCGGCGGCGGGAACGAGGCATCGGCCAATGCGCCCAGGCAAGGGCTCGTCACCGAGCACTCTGGCCCCTCAACCGATACCAATAGTGATACGCCCTTCGAAACCCCAGCGTTTCGTAAAGGCGAATCGCGCCCACGTTGGCCCCCACCACCTGCAGGTACGCACCGGACGCGCCTCGCTCACTTCCCCAGGCCAGCAGCGCATGGCAAAGCGACGCGGCCAGGCCCCGGCGGCGGTGGTCGGGGTGGGTGGCCAGGTCGAACAGGCCCAGTTGGCCATCGACCAGGACCGCTAGGCCGCAGCAGACCGGCTCGCCAGCCGCGTTGGCCTGCACGGCGAAGGCGCTGGGGTGGCGGATGGTTTGCAGCATTTGCAGGTGCACGGCCTGGTCCGGACCGAGCTTGCCGGAAATTTGCTGGAAGGCGGTGAGCCAAGTGGTGGGGTCGGTGAGGGTGAGCGGACCGGCGCCGGGAGATGCGGGCAGGTTGCCGGCGATGGTCATCACCAGCGAAAGGTCGGTGAACTGGTAGCCGAGGCTGGCGAGGGTTGAATCCGTGTCTTCAGGCGCGGCGAACGACGCGAGGCGGAAGATGGGACGCAGGCCGCGTGCCGTGAATCGCGCCTCGATGGCTTCGATTTGCGCGGGTGAGAGGTCCTGCGCAGCGGCCGTGACATTCGCCGAGTTGGCTCGCTTGGTATAGCCCTGGGCGTATCGCAAATGCCAGCCGAAGAGGTCTTCGTGTTCGAGACTCGGCCAGGCGGCGAAGGCGGCGGTTTCGAGGGCGTGCAGCGGCGACATCAGGCGGACCGGTGAAGCGACAGAAGCGTCGCATCATAGGGGCGGCTCGCTCCGCAGTCCTTCCCGCAGCAGCGCGAGGTAGCGCTGGGCCACGGTGCTCAGCGGGCGCTCGCGGTGCCACACCACGTCCACCCACAGCGAGACCTGGTTGCTCATGTTGTCGAAGGCCAGCTCGACCAGTTCGCCCTGACCGGCGGGCGGCAGCATGGAGCGGGGCAGGAAGGCCCAGCCCAGGCCGGCTTCGACCAGGCGCACGGCCGCCATGTGGCTGCCGGCTTCCCAGCGGTTGGCCGAGTGCACCAGGCGCGGGTCGTGGCCGCCGGCCTTGCTGCCGACCAGGATCTGGCGCGTCTCCTGCAGCGTTTCGCTGCGCAGCGGGGCGCTGCCATCCAGGCCCGCCAGCCAGCTGCGCGAGGCCGCGGCCACCAGCACCTCGCAGCCCAGTTCCTCGAAGCCTTCCCAGGCTTCCAGCGCATGCCGCTCGAAGACCAGCGCCAGCTGCACCTCGCCTTCGCGCAGCAAGGCCATGGCCTCGGCCTGGGGCAGCACGCGCACGTCCAGCTCCAGCGGCGGAAAGGCCTGGGCCAGCGCGGCCAGCGGCGCATGCCAGCGGGCCCCCACCAGCTCGGGCGCAATGGCCAATGACAGCCGCGGCTGTGGCGCCTCGTGCAGCGCCAGCGCCTGCGCGGCCAGGCGCTGCAGGTGGCTGGCGGCCAGCCTGGCCTGCGGCAGCAGCGCACGGCCGGCCGGCGTGAGCGGCGTGCTGCGGGGCTGGCGCTCGAACAACTGCAGGTCCAGCTCGGCCTCCAGCTGGGCAACAGCCATGCTGACGGCCGAAGGCATGCGGCCCAAAGCGCGGGCCGCGGCCGAAAACGAGCCGTGATCCACCACGGCCAGGAACACGCGCACGGCTTCGCTGCTGAACATGCTGTCAGCTTACCTGACAGTAGCCGACTGGCAGCCTTCAGCCAGCAACACTACGCTCGCGGCTTTTCGCATGTTGGAAGAGGTGCCCCGATGAATGGGCCAGGATTGCAAGGGCTGCGCCGCAGGGTGCTTTACGTGACCCTCTTCGAGGTGGGTGCCATCGCGGCCAACAGCCTGATCATGCGGGCGCTGGGCCACCCGCTGCCGGCGGCTGGGGCCGTGGCGGTGGCGGCCTCGGTCGCGGCGGTGCTGTGGAACATGGTGTTCAACACGCTGTTCGAGCGCTGGGAAGCGCGGCAGACAACACGCGGCCGCAGCTTTGCGCGCCGGGCGGCGCACGCGGTGCTGTTCGAAGGTGGACTGACGCTGCTGCTGGTGCCGGTGATGATGCTGTTGCTGCAGATCAGCTTCTGGCACGCGGTGTCGCTGGAAGTCGGCCTGATCGCCTTTTTCCTGGTCTACACCTACCTGATGAACTGGGCCTTCGACGCGGTGTTCGGCCTGCCGGCCTCGGCGGCCTGAACGACGAAGGAACAGGCCAGTCAACTTTGCCGCGCGCTTTCCGATATCACTGCCGAGGGCTCACCCGGCGTGAGTGTGTCTATTCCAGACGTCACAAGGCAGAAGCAGAATGAGATCCATCAAGCAGTTGTTCGGAACCGCACTGATCAGCACGGCCATCGCCACGCTGTTGCTCGTCATGTCGATCTATCAGGTGGGCGCAGCGAGCGACAGGCTGTCGGCCGCGCACGAGTCGCGCCACGTGTCTGCACTGCTGGCCGACGAATTGCGTCAAAGCTCGGATGACCTGACCCGCCTGGCGCGCACCTACGTCGTCAGCGGCGACCCGATGTGGGAACAGCAGTACTTCGAAGTGCTGGACATCCGCAATGGCAAGAAGCCGCGCCCGCCCGGCTACGAAAGAATCTACTGGGACTTCCGCGCGGCCGGCATCGTGCCCTCCGGGCCGGGCCATGAAGGCAGCGGCACCAGCGTGCCACTGCTGGACAGCATGAAAGCGGCTGGCTTCACGCAAGCCGAGTTCGCCAAGCTCAAGGAAGCCGCGGCGAACTCTGACGACCTGGTCAAGACAGAGACCATCGCGATGAACATGGTGAAGGGCCAATACGCGGACGGCAATGGCGGCTTCAGCAAGACCGGCGAGCCCGACCGGGCGCAGGCCCAGGCCTTGATGCACAACGCCGACTACCACCGCTACAAGGCCAAGATCATGAAGCCGGTCGACGAGTTCTTCGGCATGCTGAACCAGCGCACGGCGGCGGCGGTGGATGACGCCAACGCCTTGCGCCAGCGCTGGTACGCAGCGGCGCTGGCCAGCCTTGCGCTGGTGATCGTGTCGGCAATCGGTTCCCTGTTCTACGCGCGGTCCTGGATCCAGCGCCGGCTGGGCGCCGAGCCGGATGCCGTCGTTGGCGCGATGAACAGCATTGCGCAGGGCAACCTGATCCTGAGCCCCATCCATGGCAAGGCGAATTCGAGCAGCGTGATGGCCGCGCTGACGCAGATGACCGCCAGTTTTGCGAATGCCGTGGCGATGGTCCGCAGCTCGGCCGAAGGCGTGGCCACGGCCAGCGGGCAGATCGCCCTGGGCAACCAGGACTTGTCGGGCCGCACCGAACAGCAAGCCAGCGCGCTACAGCAGACCGCCTCCACGATGGAAGCGCTTGGCGGCACCGTGCGCAACAACGCCGACAGCGCCAAGCAGGCCCATGAGCTGGCGCATGGCGCCTGTGCCGTGGCCGCGCGAGGCGGCGACGTCGTCGGCCAGGTCGTCACCACGATGCAGGGCATCAACGACAGCAGCCGCAAGATCGGCGACATCATCGGCGTGATCGACGGCATTGCCTTCCAGACCAACATCCTCGCCTTGAACGCGGCGGTGGAAGCCGCCCGCGCTGGTGAGCAGGGCCGCGGCTTCGCGGTGGTGGCCTCCGAAGTCCGCAGCCTGGCGCAGCGCAGCGCCGAGGCGGCCAGGGAGATCAAGTCCCTGATCGGTCGCAGCATGGCGCAGGTCGAGCAAGGCACTGTTCAGGTCGATCAGGCCGGCGTGACCATGGGCGAGATCGTCAGCGCCATTCAGCACGTCAGCAGCATCGTGGCCGAGATCACGTCGGCCAGCACGCAGCAGAGCCATGGCGTGCAGCAGGTGGGCATGGCCGTCAGCCAGATGGACCAGGCCACCCAGCAGAACGCCGCGCTGGTCGAAGAGAGCGCCGCTGCCGCAGAGAGCCTGAAGGCCCAGGCACAGCAACTGGTGCAGGCCGTGGCGGTGTTCAAGCTGTCGCCGCAAGCCCAGGCTGGCGCGGCCCATTGAGCGTTGCGCCCCGCGTGCCCCCCGGAATGCGCTCAGGGCCCCGAAAGGCCCTGAGCGCATGCCGTTCTCGGCGCCTCGCTCAAGGTTCGGCGTTGAGCCCGGTTTCCCAGAGCGCCTCGGGCGCCACGAAGATCGAGCGATCGGCCGGGCCAGCGTCGTGGCTGGCCAGGCGCAGCCAGGCGACGGTGTCGTGGTGGGTGCCGGGCACGCGGTCGGTCGAGCGTTCGGTCATCAGCCAGGTGTGCAGCCGAACGTAGAGCTCGGGATGGTGCTGCTGGGCCCAGGCCAGGCCGACCAGGTCGGCATAACCTTCCTCGCGGCGCACCGCCTTCATCTCGCGGTAGTCGGCCTGCAGCTCCGGCGCGAGGCCTTGCGGCTCCTGCCACGACAGGCCTGCGGGCAGGCCGTACCAGGCGCCGTCCAGGTGGCGGCGGCAGTGGGCCAGCTCGTGCGCGGCCATCAGCTCCAGCGCGGGGTTCTGCAGTTCGGGGGCCAGACGGTCCAGCGTGGCCTGGGCTTCGGGGTTGCCGCGCAGCGTGAAGACGAGCTTGCAGCGGCCTTCGACAAAAGCCATCGCGATTGGCGCCGCACCGGGACCGGGCTGCGGCTGCACCACGATGTCCAGCGGCAGCCGGCTTTCCTTGGCAAAGGCAACGACCGGCCATACAGCCTTCATCCAGCTGGTTTCCAGGGCCGTCAGCTCCGCTGCAGCGACCGGCAAGCCTGCCAGGTTCTGCACAAGACCGAGGCTCACAATGGCCCACCCCCGGGCCCACAAAGACTGCTTCACAGGCATCTCCGGCATTCCACGACGCATTGCACGCAACCTTAGGGCCAGCCTGCTCCGTGTCTTCGGCGGAAATGAGGGGTGGCATGAAGCCTGTTACATCCGCGGCGCGGCGGTCACCGCTGCGGCAATTTCTGCATCGCGCGGCGCGGGGCCCCGCCGGCCTGCCTGCAGAGGGCCGCCTGGGCACGGTGATTGCCGCGGAGGTGGCGTCGGCACACCGTCGGCGTTTGTATCGAAGCCATCGTCCAAGGAGACCATGATGAGTCAACAAAACCGCCCCAACGAAGCGCAGCAAAAGCAGCAGGAAGCCAGCCAGCAAGGCCAGGGCAGCGGCCAGAAACGCCCGCTGGACCCGCAGCAGCAACAGCAGCAACGCAGCGGCACCCAGGGCCAGCAGGGCCAGCAAAACCCCAAGGACCCGCAACAGCGCAACCAGAACAATGCCAACCAGCAAGGTGACAAGCGCCAGCACGGCTCTGACGATCAGCAACGCTGATGAATGCCGCGCCAGCCTGCGCCGGAGGCGTGGGCCGGCGCGGCCGCCGGCACGCCGATTGCCAGGGCGGACTCGGTGGCTTGCAGTCCCGAGGTTTTCGGGCAGCAGGCCCTGTTGTCCATGTCATGCCCAAGCGCTGCGGGCAGGAAAGTGCCCCGTGATGATCGACCTGTCCGCCCTCGCCCCTGTCGTGTTGCAGACGCCCGCCCCCGCCCTCGCTCTCGCGCCGGCCCAACGCACCCGCCGGCCACCCAGCACCAAGGCCCTGCTCACCTGCAGCCTGGGGCTGGAAGAGCGCGCGGGTGAGGAAATGCTGCTGATCCCCGCCGGCCCCTGCACGCTGGAGCGAAACCAGCGCCGCATGCTGCTGCGCTGGGTGGACGACGCGGGGCCAGGCGTGGCGAGCGTGTCCACCTCGCTGATGCGCTGCCTGCTGGCACGGGGTGTCTTGAAACAGGACCCGCCCAAGCGTGCCAACACAGGCGGCAGGATGCCGGCGATCCACGCTGCCCGTGCGGCCAGCACATTCGGTGCCGTGAGCGCCTGAGCCCTGCCCTGCGGCGCGGCACCGGCCGCCGGGGGCGCATCGGCATGCCGATTGCCGACACCGGCGGCATGTCCGATGTTGCCGCCGAGATCCATTTCCTTGCTGGCCCTGAACTTCCGGCCGATGGCCGCGTACGCGTGGTCATTGCCGCGGTGCAACCGAGCATCGACCACGGCCGCTTTGCTGCCAAATGCGTGGCCGGCGAGCCCTTCGAGGTCAGCGCCCACGTCTTCACCGACGGGCACGACCAGGTGCGCGCCAGGCTGCAATGGCGGCCCGAACGGCAGGACGACGGCAGCGCCTGGCGCGAAGTGGAAATGAGCGCCGCCGGCAATGACGAGTGGACCGCCTGCTTCGTGCCGCCCGCACCCGGCCGCTACCGTTACCGCGTGGCCGCCTGGGTGGACGCGCTGCAGTCCTGGCGCCGCGAGCTGGCCCGGCGCGTGGAGCCGGAAGACATCCAGGCCGCGGCACGCGTCGGCGCCCGGCTGCTGGCCGACGCAGCCGAGCGCGCCGGCCCGGGGCCGGACGTGGCGCCCTTGCTCGCCAGCGCGCAGGCGCTGCAGGCCGGCGGCGCCGCGCCCAGTGACCCGGTCGCGCTGAAGGCCCTGGCGCTGGATGCCACGCTGGCCCAGCTGGCCGACCGCCACCCCGACCGTTCGCTGCAGCTCGTGCACCCGGCCGAACCGCTGCCGCTGGTGGCCGACCGGCTGCGCGCCCGCTACAGCAGCTGGTACGAGCTGTTCCCGCGCTCGGCCTCGCCGGAGCCGGGCCGGCACGGCACCTTCGCCGACGTCGAAGCCCGCCTGCCCTACATCGCCGAGATGGGCTTCAACGTGCTGTACCTGCCGCCCATCCACCCGATCGGCCGCGAGCGGCGCAAGGGGCGCAACAACACGCTGCAGGCCGAGGCCGGCGACGTGGGCAGCCCCTGGGCCATCGGCGCGGCCGAAGGCGGGCACCTGGACATCCTGCCGGCCCTGGGCACGGCGGACGACTTCCGCCGGCTGGTGAACGCCGCCAAGGAACGCGGCATCGACCTGGCGATGGACATCGCCTTCCAGTGCGCACCGGACCATCCGTGGGTCGCCGAACACCCCGACTGGTTCCGCCACCGGCCGGACGGCAGCGTGCAATACGCAGAGAACCCGCCCAAGAAGTACCAGGACATCTACCCCTTCGACTTCGAGTGCCAGGACTGGCGCGGCCTGTGGCAGGCGCTCAAAAGCGTGTTCGAGCATTGGATCGCGCAAGGCGTGACGATCTTCCGCGTCGACAACCCGCACACCAAGTCGTTTGCCTTCTGGGAATGGGTGATCGGCGAGCTGCGCCAGGCGCGGCCCGAGCTGATCTTCCTGGCCGAGGCCTTCACCCGGCCCAAGGTGATGCACCGGCTGGCCAAGCTGGGCTTCACGCAGTCGTACACCTACTTCACCTGGCGCCACAGCCGGCAGGAGCTGACCGACTACTTCACCGAGCTCTCGCAAGGCCCCGGCCGCCACTATTTCCGGCCCAACGTGTGGCCCAACACGCCCGACATCCTCAGCGAGCAGCTGCACGGCGCCAACCGCGCGATGTTCTCGCTGCGGCTGGTGCTGGCCAGCCTGCTGGCTGCCAGCTACGGCCTCTACGGCCCGGCCTACGAGCTGCTGGAGAACCGCCCCGCAAAACCCGGCAGCGAAGAGTACCTGGACTCCGAGAAATACCAGCTGCGCCACTGGCAGCTCGACGCACCGGACAGCCTGCGCAACCTGATCGCAAGGCTCAACCGCCTGCGCCGCGAGCACCCCGCGCTGCAGGACAACGCCGGCCTGCGCTTCCACGCCAGCGACAACGACAAGCTGCTCGTCTGGTCCAAGCACGACCACGCGCGGCGCGACCTGATGCTGGTGGTGTTGAACCTGGACCCGCAGCAGATCCAGGTCGGCTGGGTGGACCTGGACCTGGCGGCAATGCAGCTGGCTGCGGACAGGCCGTTCCGTGTCGACGACTTGCTCAACGACCAGCACTTCCTGTGGCAAGGGCCGCACAACTTCGTGATCCTGGACCCGGCGCGCACACCGGCCCATGTGTTCCATGTCCGCCCGCATCCGCGCAACGAGCTGGACTTCAAGGACTTCGCATGAACGCCCCGCTGACCCCCAAGCTCGACACCCCAGACCCGCAGCAAACGGCCCAGCCCGCGCTGGTCCCGGCCGGCACCGCCACGCTGGACGCTGGCGCCATCACCCCGGTGCCGACCGATCCGGCGCTTTGGTACAAGGACGCGGTCGTCTACCAGCTCAACGTCAAGGCCTTCGTCGACTCCAACGAAGACGGCGTGGGCGACTTCCTGGGCCTGGCCAGCCGGCTGGACTACGTGAAGGAGCTGGGTGTCAACACGCTGTGGCTGATGCCCTTCTACCCCTCGCCGCTGCGCGACGACGGCTACGACATCGCCTACTACACCGACGTGCACCCGCAATACGGCACGCTGGACGACTTCAAGCTGATGCTGGCCGAGGCTCACAAGAGGGACCTGAAAGTCATCACCGAGCTGGTCATCAACCACACCTCGGACCAGCACCCCTGGTTCCAGGCCGCGCGCCGCGCGCCGCCCGGCTCGCCCGAGCGGGAGTTCTACGTCTGGAGCGAGACCAACCAGAAGTACCTCGGCACGCGCATCATCTTCACCGACACCGAGACCTCCAACTGGACCTGGGACCCGGTGGCCGGTGCGTATTTCTGGCACCGCTTCTTCAGCCACCAGCCGGACCTGAACTTCGACAACCCGGCCGTGCTGGAAGCCATCCTGAAGATCATGCGCTTCTGGCTGGACCTGGGCGTGGACGGCTTCCGGCTGGACGCGATTCCCTACCTGGTCGAGCGCGAAGGCAGCACCAGCGAGAACCTGCCCGAGACGCACGCCATCATCAAGCAGCTGCGCGCGGCGATCGACCGCGACTACCCCGGCCGCTTCCTGCTGGCCGAGGCCAACCAGTGGCCGGAGGACGTGCGCGAATACTTCGGCGACGGCGACGAATGCCACGCCGCCTACCACTTCCCGCTGATGCCGCGCATGTACATGGCCATCGCGCAGGAAGACCGCTTCCCGGTGGTCGAGATCATGCAGCAGACGCCGGACATCCCCGACAGCTGCCAGTGGGCCATCTTCCTGCGCAACCACGACGAGCTGACGCTGGAGATGGTGACCAGCAAGGAACGCGACTACATGTACAGCACCTACGCGGCCGACCCGCGGGCGCGCATCAACGTCGGCATCCGCCGCCGCCTGGCGCCGCTGCTGGACAACGACCAGGAGCGCATCAAGCTGATGAACAGCCTGCTGCTGTCGATGCGCGGCTCGCCCATCATCTACTACGGCGACGAGCTGGGCATGGGCGACAACGTCTACGTGGGCGACCGCAACGGCGTGCGCACGCCCATGCAGTGGAGCCCGGACCGCAACGCCGGCTTCAGCCGCGCCGATCCGCAGCGCCTGTACCTGCCGCCCATCATGGACGCGATCTATGGCTACCAGGCGGTCAACGTCGAGTCGCAGACGCGCGACCCTTCCTCGCTGCTGAACTGGATGCGCCGCCTGCTCAGCGTGCGCCAGAGCACCCGAGCCTTCGGCCGCGGCGAGCTGGTCTTCCTCACGCCGGGCAACCGCAAGGTGCTGGCCTACCTGCGCGAATACGAAGGCGAGACCATCCTGTGCGTGGCCAACCTGGCGCGCAGCGCGCAGCCGGTGGAGCTGGACCTCGCGAAGTACCGCGGCCGCGTGCTGGTGGAGATGATAGGCCGCACGCCGTTCCCGCCCGTCTCGGACCTGCCCTACCTGCTGACGCTGCCGGCCTACGGCTTCTTCTGGTTCCGCCTGGCCGAGAACGCACCGGTGCCCGCCTGGCACACCACGCCACTGTCGGACGACCGGCCGCTGCTGGTGATGTTCGATGGCTGGCGCAGCCTGTTCCCGGAGCAGGTGCTGCCCTCGCGCACCGGCCTGGCCCAGAAGATCCGCGCGCGGCTGGAGAATGACACGCTGCCGCGCTACATCGAAGGCCAGCGCTGGTACGCCGCGCATGGCGAGGCCATTGCCAGCGCGAAGCTCGCCGAACGCTGTGTCTGGGCGCCTGGCCCGGCGGACGGCGTGGCCGCCCTGGTGGCGCGCGGCGAGCGCTGGCTGCTGCCGCTGGTCACGGTGGAAAGTGCCGCGCAGCCGGCCACCGCAGCCGAACCGCCGCGCTACTTCGTACCGCTGTCGCTGGCCTGGGAAGATGGTGGCGACGAAGACCGCTGGCGCCAGCTGTCACCCGCCGCCATCGCCCGTGTGCGCCAGCAAGGCCGCGTCGGCGTGATGGCAGACGCCTATGCCGACGAAGGCTTCTGCCGCGCCGTCGTCGCGGCCATGGGCGCCGGGCTGGACGCGGCCGGCGAAGTGGGCGAGTTCCGCTTCCGCGCCACGCGCGCCTTTGCCGAACTGGGCGGCGAGGAAGTCGGCAGCCTGGCCGTCACCCGCGTGAAGGCACAGACCAGCAACACCATCGTCACGCTGGGCGACAGGCTGTTCCTCAAGGGCTACCGCCGCGCGCGCGCCGGGCAGAACCCGGAAGTCGAGATGGGCCGCTTCCTGACCGAGGTCGCGCAGTTCCCGAACTGCGTGCCGCTGGCCGGCACGCTGGAGCACGTCGACGCCGACGGTCGCAGCACCACGCTGGCCTGCCTGCAGGCCTACGTCGTCAACCAGGGCGACGGCTGGGCCTACAGCACCCACTACCTGCAGCGCTACCTGGAGCTGTGCATGGCCAGCGGCGAGCCGCCGCAAGGCCACGCCGGCTACCTGGCGCTGATCCGCACGCTGGGCCAGCGCACGGCCGAGCTGCACCAGGCCCTGGCCAAACCGACCGGCGACCCGGCCTTCGACCCCGAGCCGCTGACCGCCACGGACCTGCAGGCCCATGTGCAGCGCCTGGCCGCCGAAGGCGAAGCCGTGCTGGACAAGCTGCAGGCGCGCCAGGGCGAACTCACCGGCGCCTGCGGCAACGAGGTGGCCGGCGTGCTGGCGCTGCGCGAGCACCTGCTGGAGCGCCTCACGGCCCATGCCACCCGGCCGCCCGCAGCATGGAAGACCCGCTACCACGGCGACTACCACCTGGCCCAGGTGCTGCTGACCAAGGACGACTTCGTCATCACCGACCTCGAAGGCGAGCCCGGCCGCAGCGTGGACGAGCGCCGGGCCAAGGACTCGCCGCTGCGCGACGTGGCCGGCATGCTGCGCTCGTTCAGCTACGCCCGCCTGGCCGCGTTGCGCGCCGCAGCCACCACCAGCGAACACATGGCCCAGCTGGCGCCGCTCTCGCAACAATGGGAAAGCGAAGCCCGCACCGCCTTCCTGGCCGGCTACGATGAAGCGGCCCGCTCCAGCACCTCGGCCGGCGGCCTGGTCCTGTACGACCATGCGCTGCTGCCCGGCCAGGGCCTGCTCGGGCTGTACGAGCTGGAGAAAGCCTTCTACGAACTGCGCTACGAGCTGGACCACCGGCCCGACTGGGCCTGCATCCCATTGCAAGGCATGCTGGGCCTGGTCGAACAAGCTTCGGCCGGCTGACAGGCCGCTCAACGAAAGGACCGCCCCCGTGTTGCTCACGACCAGCCCGTCCCCGCTGCTCACCGGCCACGCACTGATCGATGAAGGCGCTCGCCGCTCGTGGCAACTGCTGGAACGCAACCTGTCGCCGCAAGGCGTGCTGGCGGCCAGCCGCACCGCCGCGGCCGAGGCGCGCAGCTACACCCGCATCTTCGGCCGGGACGCCGCCATCTGCGTGCTGGCCATGGCCGGCAGCGGCCTGCCGGCGCTGGAGCGAGCCGCGGTGGACAGCCTGGCCTCGCTGGTGCAGTTCCAGGCGCCCAACGGGCAGATCCCGAAGTACGTGGACCCGGAAGGCCGGGACGCCGACTTCTGGTACCTCGGCTGCATCGACGCCACGCTGTGGTGGCTGATCGCGCTGCAGCATGTGCGACAAACCAGCCCGCTGGCACACGAGACCGAGGCCTGGGCGCCGCAGGTCGCACTCGCCATCCAGTGGCTGCAGGCCCAGGAGCACCAGCGCTTTTTCCTGCTGCAACAGAACGAAGCCAGCGACTGGGCCGACATCATGCCGCGCTCGGGTTTCGTGCTGTACACCAATGCCCTGTGGTTCCAGGTCAAGACGCTGTACGGATTGCCGCAACAGAGTGAAACCCGCTACCACTTCAACCACCTGTTCCACCCGCAGCAGGGCGACCTGCCGGACTACCGCCGCGCCCGGCTGTTGAGCCACTACGCCCGGCGCGAGCGCCAGCACCCCGAGCTGTACCTCAGCTTCGTGAACCTCTCGTTTGCCGGTGACGAGGGCGACGTGTTCGGCAACCTGCTGGCCGTGTTGTACGGCCTGGCCAACCGGCCAATGGCGCAGCAAATCCTGCGCGCGCTGCAGCAGGCCGGCGTGGCCGATCCGCACCCTGTTCGGGTGGTCACCACGCCGATTGCCGAAGACGACGAACTCTGGCGCGCCTACATGGGCCGCCACCAGCAGAACCACCCGCACCAGTACCACAACGGCGGCATCTGGCCCTTCGTCGGTGGCTTCTGGGTCATGGCCCTGGCCAAGCTCGGCCAGACCTCGGCAGCGCGAGATGCGTTGGTCCGCCTGGCCGAGGTCAACCGCATGGACGACTGGCGCTTCACCGAATGGCTGCACGGCCAGACGCTGGCGCCGATGGGCATGCTGGGCCAGAGCTGGAATGCCGCGACCTACCTGCTGGCGCAACGCGCGCTGGGCGCTTCCACCGCCAGTCAACGCTGAGCAGCGCCCTGCGCGGCAGCTGCAGACTTGAAGCCGAACGCGAAAACGCTGCCCTCAGGTCTGTTTCGGCGCGCCCACGGGCTGCTGGAACAGCGTCCAGTGATCGTCCTTGAAAAGGTACAAAGCCGAGGACACCCGCAGTTGCTTGCTGCTGATAAACAGCGCGGCTACCGACCTCTTCATGCTTTCAATGGCTTTGGTGTCGGCCAGTGGCGCAAACACCAGTGCACCGCGTTTTGGCAACATGGCCACCACCCCTTCCGGGTAACGCTTGAGTTGCGCACGCCAGAAGTCCTTGTCCAGGAAATAGCTGCTGATGAGGTCGGGCGATTTGCTTTCCACCTGCAGCCAGTCATCCCAGGCCTTCACCGTCGGCTCGCCGTAGACGCGCTTGATGTTCCGGACAGCCAGTGCCACAGCCGCCTCAGGCGTCAGGCGAAGGCGTTCCAAATCTTGCGGCGAAGCCCCCGGCATGCTCGTAGGCGTGTCGAAAACAAAGCGAATGTGCAAGTCACCGATGTAGGTAAACCAACCTGGGTCGACCTCGACCTCCTTGCCATCCTGCAGCTTGACCTTGCCTTTGCCAAAAGGCATCAGCGAATCCTCCGCTCTGGACTGGCCCTGCGATTCACGCAGTACCACCATCAGGTTGGATGCGCTGTCGTCAAATCCACGCGAATTCTGGGCAGCGGCATGACCCGCAAAGAGCAACGCAGCCAGGGCCGTGAAGAGAATCTTGAGCATGCAGGGTCCGAAGGTTGGGGCACACGCACAGGTGCGACGGCGAAGTGTAGTAGCGACCTGCCGAGCGCCGAACGTCACAGGCTCACCCTGTTTGAGGAAGCCCGCAGGCCGCCCACTTGTAACGGCATGCCGATTGCCGTCTCCGTTGAAACCCTCTTTCTTTCAACGGCCCTCGCGGGGAGCGACATGGCATCGATACACAAGACCTTGGGCATTGTCCTGGCTGGCGGCCAGGGCACGCGCTTGCATGCGCTGACACATGAGCGCTGCAAGCCGGCGGTGCCGTTCAACGGCAAGCACAGGCTGGTGGATTTCGTGCTCAGCAACCTGCTGAACTCCGGGCTGACTTCGGTGCACCTCCTGGTGCAGTACCAGGCGCAGTCGCTGGTCGAGCATGTGCGCCAGGCGTGGAGCTCGGCGCCTTACCTGCCGCCACATTTCGTCAAACTGGTGCCGCCGGCACCGACCAGCGAACACGGCTACCTGGGCACCTCTGACGCGGTGTGGCAGAACATCCGCCTGATCGAAGAGGCAGCGCCGGATCACGTGGCCGTGTTCGGTGCCGACCACGTCTACCGCATGGACCTGCGCCAGATGCTGGACGCCCATGTGCGCAACCGGGCCGACGTGACGGTCGCCACCGTGCCGGTGCCGTGCGAGCACTGCAGCGGTTTTGGCATCGTCGAGACCGACGCGCAGCTGCGCATCACCGACTTCCGCGAGAAACCGCAGCAGACGCGCGGCATGGCCTCGCGCGCCACGCATGCGCTGGCCTCGATGGGCAACTACCTGTTTTCGACCGAGGTGCTGCTGCGTGAGCTGCGCCGCGGCGCAGAAGCCGGCGAAACCGATTTCGGCACCCACCTGCTGCCGCGCCTGGTCAAGGGCCACCGCCTGCTGGCCTACGACTTTGCCGAGAACCAGGTGCCGGGCACGCATGCCTTTGAGGAGCCCGCCTACTGGCGCGACGTGGGCACCATCGACGCCTACTTCGACGCCCACCTGGACACGCTGGGCGTGCAGCCGCGCTTTCGCATGACCAATCCACAATGGCCGATCTACGGCTCGCAGGACGCGTCGGAGTCGGCCCAGATCGAGGCCGGGCTGATCCGCCGCTCGGTGGTCGGCTCCGGCTGCGTGGTCGACGGTGCGCGGCTGGACCATGCGACGCTGCGCCGCGCGGTGCACCTGCAGCCCGGCGCCGAGCTGGACCATTGCATCGTGATGGACCGCTGCGTGATCGGCGCCGGCGCCTCGCTGCGCCGGGTCATCGTCGACCAGGACAACCACGTCCCGCCGGGCGAGCGCATCGGCCATGACGAAGCCTACGACCGCATGCGCTTCCACGTCAGCCCCAGCGGTGTGGTGGTGGTGCCGCGTGGCCATTTCCGCCGGCCGGCATGATCGAAGACGACACCCGAGCTGACACGGCACCCGGTTCGGCGGCTCAGCCTCGCCTCGGGTTTGAACACAGCATGCCGTTCGGCGCGAACCTGCTGCCGGACGGTGGCGCGCGCTTTCGGCTTTGGGCACCGGCCCCGCTGGAGGTTTCGCTGCGCTTCGAAGGCCAGGCCGCGGCGCTGCGCGTGGCCGCACCGGTGAGTGCCGACGGCTGGCGCGAGCTGGTGCTGCCCGAGGCCCAGGCCGGCGACCGTTACCAGTGGCTGGTGCGTGCGGACGACGGCGAGCAGGCCGTGCCCGACCCGGCCTCGCGCAGCAACCCGCAAGGCGTGTTCGAGCCCTCCGTGCTGTGCGACCCATTGGCCTTCGACTGGCCCGCTACCGAGGCCGACTGGCGCGGCCGGCCGTGGTTCGAGGCCGTCTGCTACGAGCTGCACCCCGGCTGCTTCACGCCCGAAGGCACGCTGGACAGCGCCGCGGCTCAGCTGCCGCGGCTGCAGTCGCTTGGCGTGAGCTGCGTGCAGCTGATGCCGCTGGCCAGCGCACCCGGCCGCTTTGGCTGGGGCTACGACGGCGTGCTGCCGTATGCGCCACACCCGGCCTACGGCGAGCCCGAGGCGCTGAAGCGTTTCGTCGCCACTGCGCACGCGCTGGGGCTGATGGTGATGCTGGACGTGGTCTACAACCACTTCGGCCCCTCCGGCAATTTCCTGCCGCTGTACGCGCCCGGCTTCTTCACCGAGCGCCACCACAACGCCTGGGGCAAGGCCATCAACTTCGACGGAGAACACAGCGGCCCGGTGCGCGAGTTCTTCATCCACAACGCGCTCTACTGGCTGGAAGAATTCCGCCTCGACGGCCTGCGGCTGGACGCGGTGCACGCGATGAAGGACAACAGCTCGCCCGACATCCTCGAAGAACTCTCGCTGCGCGTGCGCGAGCAGTTCGCCGGCCGGCAGGTGCACCTGGTGCTGGAGAACGACAGCAATGACGCGCGCCACCTGCCCGGCCTGCCGCAGCCCGGCACCTACGACGGCCAGTGGAGCGGCGACTTCCACCACACCTTGCATGTGCTGCTGACCGGCGAGACCGAGGGCTATTACGCCGAGTACAAGGACAAGCCGCTGACGCAGCTGGCGCGTTGCCTGTCGCTGGGCTTTGCGCGCGTCGGCGAGCCGCACTTGAATGCGGAGGAGGCACGCGCTGCCAACCCGCGGCGCGACGCGACCGAGCCGGTGCCGCTGCCGGCCACCGTCAACTTCCTGCAGAACCACGACCAGATCGGCAACCGCGCCTTTGGCGAGCGCCTGGCCACGCTGGTGCCGGACGAAGCCGCGCGCCGCCTGGCCGCCGGGCTGCTGCTGCTGAGCCCACCGGTGCCGCTGCTGTTCATGGGCGAAGAATGGGGCAGCGACACGCCTTTCCTCTACTTCGCCGACTGGCAGGGCGAGCTGCAGGACATCGTGCGCGAAGGCCGGCGGCGCGAGTTCGCGCACTTCTCCGCCTTTGCCGACGCCGCCACCCGCGCCCGCATTCCCGATCCCTGCGACGAAGCCACGCCGCGCCGCTGCCAGCTGGACCCGGCCGCCGTGCCGCAGCAGCCCGCCGCACAAGCCTGGTGGCTGTTCCACCAGCGCCTGCTGGCTTGGCGCGCCCGCGTGCTCACGCCGCGCCTGCCGCAGTTGCGCCATGGTGCGCACGAAGCCGAGCTGCTCGGCGGCCAGGGCCTGCTGCTGCGTTGGCGCTTCGACGACGGCGCCGAGCTGCTGATGGCCGCCAACCTCGGCCCAGCGCCGCTGGCGCTGCCCCCCATTGCCGCCCTGGGCGACAACCACTACGCCGGCGATGGCTTCACGCTGGGCGAACAAACCGAAACCCTGCTCGGCCCCTGGGCCGGACGCTGGCGCTGGGCGCATGACGAGACCGAATGAATCATCCACCCTTGAAGACACTGAGCGGGCCGAGCGCCGGGCCGCTCCCAAGCCGGCCCGCATCCCCTCGGGGGAGGGTCTGCGGTACTCCGCGGACGAGGGGCTGACATGAGCGAAGTCTTGCTGGCACTGTGCGAGCGCGCGGGACTCGCCACTTCCTACCAGGACTACTGGCACAAGACCCAGCCGCTGGATGACCCCGCGCTGCGCGCGCTGCTCGCCGCAATGGGCCTGCCCGCGGCGGACGACACGCAGGCCGAGGCCACGCGGCAGCGCCTGGCCGACGAGGCGGCGCGCCAGGTGCTGCCGGCCATGCACGTCGTCCAACAATCGGCTCCTTCGCCGCTGCGCCTGCAACACCCCGGCAGCGTGGGCATGGGCTGGCAACTGCTGGCCGAAGACGGGCAGCATTTCCGCGGCGTGGTGCTGGCCGGCGCCACGCCAGGCCACGGCCTGATCGCGCTGCCGCCCGAGCTGCCGCTGGGCTACCACCGGCTGCGCGTGCGCGGGCTGCCTGCGGGCGAGACGACCGTCGCCGTCTGCCCGCCGCGCGGCTTCGCACCCGCCGGCCTCGCACAAGGCGAGCGCTGGTGGGGCGTGACGCTGCAGCTCTACGCGCTGCGCTCGGCCGGCAACTGGGGCATTGGCGACTTCAGCGACCTGATGCACGCGGTGTCGCTGGCCGCTGCGCAAGGTGCGGCCTTTGTCGGCCTGAACCCGCTGCATGCACTCGCCCCCGGCCAACCCGAACGCGCCAGCCCCTACAGCCCGACCAGCCGGCGCTGGCTGAACCCGCTGTACCTGGACGTGCAGGCCGTGCCCGACTTCGCGCACTGCAGCGCCGCGCGCGAACTGGTGCGCGGGGCGGATTTCCAGCTGCGGCTGCAGCAGCTGCGCGATGCGCCGCTGGTCGACTACCGCGGCGTGGCCGCCGCCAAGCGTGAGGTGCTGGCCCTGCTGTACCAGCGCTTCCGCTCGCAGGAGCTGGCCCGCGCCACCGCGCGTGCGCTGTCCTTCCGGGCCTTCCAGCGTGGCAGCGGCGCCGCGCTGCGCCAGCTGGCGGTGCATCAGGTGTGGACTGCGCAGGCGGACGCGCCGCCGATGCCACCGCCCGGCAGCCCCGAGCTGGCGCTGTTCGCGGCAGAGCAGATCGAAGCCGTCGAACAGGCCGAGTACCTGCAGTGGCTGGCGGACCAGCAACTCGGCGCCGCCGCTGCACGGGCCCGCGCGCTGGGCATGCCGCTGGGCCTGTACCGCGACCTCGCAGTTGGCGCACCGGCCGATTCGGCCGAGGTCTGGGCCGCAGGTGACTTGCACAGCACGGCAGCCAGCATCGGCGCGCCGCCGGAAGACCAGTACCCCGGCGGCCAAAGCTGGGGCCTGGCGCCACCGCTGCCGGCGCAACTGCAGCAGCAGGGCTACGCCAGCTTCATCGCGCTGCTGCGCGCCAACATGCGCCACGCCGGCGCGCTGCGGCTGGACCACGGCATGGCGCTGCAGCGGCTGTTCTGGGTGCTGCCCGACACGACGGGCAAGGTCCCGGTGGGCAGCTATGTGGACTACCCGCTGGACGACCTGCTGAGCCTGCTGGCGCTCGAAAGCGTGCGCCAGCGCTGCCTGGTCATCGCCGAGGACCTGGGCAATGTGCCGGATGGCCTGCGCGAGCGGCTGCAGGCCGGCGGCGTACTCTCGTACCGGCCGATGTATTTCGATTTCGACGATGCGACCGGCCTGCCGCCACCCAACAAGGGCATGCTGCAGGCGCTGGCCGTAGCCGGCACGCACGACCTGCCCACGCTGCGCGCCTGGTGGCGCGGCGAAGACCTGAAGGCGCAAGCCGAGCTGGGCCTGTCGCCCACGGCCGCGTTGATGGCAGCCGCGCACCAGCGCCGCGCGCTGCAGCGCCGCCAACTGCTCACGGCGCTGGCCGATGCCGGCCTGCTGCCGCCGCGCCTGTCGCCCAACGACTTGGCCGACGACGACCCGCGCCTGCTCGAAGCCGTCTACGCCTGGCTGGCCCGCAGCCGCACCCAGCTGGTGGGCGTGGCCTGGGAAGACGTGACGCAGCAGCTGCAGGCTGTGAACGTGCCGGGCAGCACCGAGGACCAGCGCCCGAACTGGCGCGTGAAGCTGCCGCTGACGCTGGAACAACTGGCGCACGACCCGCACTGGCAGGCCGTGGCCAGGCTGCTGCGCCTGGCCAGGCCGCTGCAACCCACCAGCACCGCGCCAGCGCTGGTGCAAGACCTCGCGCTGCCGCCGCTGGACAGCGCCGAGATCCCGCGCGCCACCTACCGCATCCAGTTCCATGCCGGCATGCGCTTCACCGAGGTGGCGCGCCGCGTGCCCTACCTGAAGGCGCTGGGCGTCAGCCACCTGTATGCCTCGCCCTACCTGAAGGCGCGCGCTGGCAGCACGCATGGCTATGACGTGATCGCCCACGGCGAACTGAACCCGGAGATCGGCAGCCCGCAGGAGTTCGACCAGCTCTGCACCGCGCTGCGCAACCACGGCCTGCAGCAGTTGCTGGACATCGTGCCCAACCACATGGGCGTGCTCACGGGCGTGCCGGGTTCCGAAAACGCCTGGTGGCAGGATGTGCTGGAATGCGGCGGCGCATCACCCCATGCGCAGTTCTTCGACATCGACTGGCAGCCGCAGGCCGCGGAATTCACCGGCAAGCTGCTGCTGCCGGTGCTGGGCGACCACTACGGCCGGGTGCTCGAAGCCGGCGAGCTTCAGCTGCAGTTCGACGCCGCGCACGGCCGCTTCGAGCTGGCCTATTTCGACCACCGCTTCCCGCTGGATCCGCGCACCTATCCGCAGGTGCTGGGCCATGCCGCGCCGCCGGCCGACGCCATGCCGGCTGCCGCCGCCAGCATGCTGTCCGGCCTGCTGGACGACCTCGCCCGCCTCCCTCCGCGCGACGTGCGCGAGCCGGCGCGCATCGCCATCCGCCGGCGCGAGAAGCTGCTGTACCAGCAGCAGCTGGCCGGCGCCACGGCGCGCCACCCTGGCCTGTCGAACTGGATCTCGCAGCAGCTGCAGCGCCTCAATGGCAAGCCCGGCGAGCCCGCCAGCTTCGACGCGCTGGACCTGCTGATCCAGCAGCAACCCTGGCGCCTGGCCTTCTGGCGCGTGGCCGGCGACGAGATCAACTACCGCCGCTTCTTCGACATCAGCACGCTGGCCGCGCTGCGCATGGAGCGCGAGGACGTGTTCGAAGCCACGCATGCGCTGGTGCTGCGCTGGCTGGGCGAGGGCCGGCTGTCCGGCTTGCGCGTGGACCACCCGGACGGGCTGAGCGACCCGCGCGGCTACTTCGAGCGCCTGCAGCGCCGCTACCAGCAGCTGCGCCAGCAGCAAGGCCTGCCGCCGCGCGCGCTGTACCTCTCGGTCGAGAAGATCCTCGCCGAGCACGAGCACCTGCCGGAGGACTGGCGCGTGCACGGCGGCACCGGCTACCGCTTTGCCGTGCAGGTCCACCAACTCGCGGTGGACAGCCGCAACGAAGCGGCGTTCACGCAGCTCTACGACGAGTTCACCGGCCAGACGCAGGACTTCGAGCGCACGCTGCGCGAGGCCAAGCGCCTGGTCATGACCCGCTCGCTGGCCAGTGACCTGCAGTGGCTCACCGAGGCCCTGCACCGCATCGCCCAGTCCGACCGGCGCAGCTGCGACTTCACCCGCAACGGGCTGCGCCAGGCGCTGATGGCGGTGGCAGCGGGCTTTCCTGTCTACCGCACCTACATCGGCCCCAACCCGCCCAGTGATGCCGACCGCCAGCACCTGGACTGGGCCTGTGCCGATGCGCGCCGCCACAGCCCCACGGCCGAACAGAACACCATCGATTTCCTGCGCCAGGTGCTGCTCGATGCGGCCACGCTGCCGGACCCGGCACGCCGCACGCAGGCCCTGGCCTTTGCCGCGCGCTTCCAGCAGTTCACCTCGCCGGTGATGGCCAAGGCGATGGAAGACACCGCGTTCTACCGCTACCACCGCCTCGTCTCGCTGAACGACGTGGGCGGCGACCCGCGCCACTTCGGCAGCTCGGTGGCCGCTTTCCACGCAGCGAACCAGGCCCGCGCTCGCCACCATCCGCACACGCTGCTGGGCACCAGCACGCACGACACCAAGCGCTCGGAAGACGTGCGCGCGCGGCTGGCCGTGCTGTCCGAAATGCCGGCCCGCTGGGGCGCGGCCGCCGAGCGCTGGGCCGCGCTGAACCGCCCGCGCGCCGAACGCGCCGAGGCCGCCATCTCGCGCAACGACGAGTACCTGCTGTACCAGACCCTGGTCGGCATCTGGCCGCTTGAGGCGGCGCTCGACGACATCGGGCTGGCCGAGTTGCGCCAGCGCGTGCAGGCCTACATGCAGAAGGCCGTGCGCGAAGCCAAGCAGCACAGCAGCTGGCTGCAACCCGACGAGGCTTACGAGGCCAGGCTGTCGCGCTTCGTGGACCTGCTGCTGGGCACCCTCGAGCCCAACCCCTTCCTCAGCGACTTCCAGGCCTGGCTCGCACCGGTGCAGGCTTTCGGCTGCTGGAACAGCCTGAGCCAGCTGCTGCTCAAGCTCACGTCACCTGGCGTGCCGGACATCTACCAAGGCCAGGAACGCTGGGACTTCAGCCTGGTCGACCCCGACAACCGCCGCCCGGTCGATTTCGATGCACTGCAAGCCTTGCTGACACAGGTCCGAGAAGCCTTCATCGAAGGCCAGCTCCCACCCACCGCCGCCGCCGCGATGCGCGCCACCCTGCCGGACGGTCGCCTGAAGATGCTGCTGACCCAGCGCCTGCTCGCGCTGCGCGACGCCCGCCCGCTGCTGTTCGAGCGCGGCCACTACCTGCCGCTGGATGTCACAGGCCCGGCGGCCAACCACGTCACTGCCTTCGTCCGCCAACTGGATGGCGACACCCTCATCGTGCTGGCCCCGCGGCTGCTGTGTGGACTGGCTGGAGAAGACCCGGCGAAGCTGGCGCCTGCCCTTTGGCAAGCCACCTCCGTCCACCTCCCCGCCACGCTGAAGCCCCCGAGCATCTGGCAAGACGCCATCACCGGCCGCCTGATCCCGGATGCCGCGCTGACCGCGCCGTCAGCAGACGATGGACCCGCAGCAATCCAGTTGCCAGTGGCATTCGGAGACTGGCCGCTGGCGGTGCTGATGCCTTCGGCGTTGTGAGCGCCTTCAGACCTGCGACTTCGCGTCATGCCCTCGAGGGGTCAAGGAAACTTGGGACGGCCCGGCGTTTCCTTGTGAGTCTTCCAGCACCCTTGCGTCAGGGCGCTGCCGCGTAGCTCTGCGCCAGCAGTTCGTCGGCCATCTGCCCCAGCAGCAAATGGTCATCGCTGCTGTTGTTGAGCACGACCACGCTGTGGTCGTCGGCCAGCACGCGGCGGGCGATGGCACGGAAGCCGCCGTTGGAACCGTCTTCCCAGGCGATTTCGCGGGGCTGGCCGGCAATGGTTTCGGTGCGGATGCGGCCGCCGAGGGCGTAGTGCTGGTCGGGCATCTGGGTGGTCATCAGCGCGCGGCGAGCTTCAGGGCTGAGCAGCGGGCCGGCGAGCACGCCTTGCAGCAGTCGCAGCAGGTCGGGCGCGGTGCTGTAGAAGCCGCCGGCCATGGCCATGTAGGCGGGAATCGGATTGATGCGCGCTTGCGGCCCGGGCTTCAAGGCACTGTAGCCGCGGGCCATGCCGGGCACCTGGGCCGAGTCGCCGGAGAAGATGCCGCTGCCCTCCAAGCCCAGCGGGCCGGTGAGTTCGTCGCGCACCAGTTGCGGGTATGGCTTGCCGCCGACCTGCTCGGCGATGGCCTGCACGATCAGCCAGTTCGAGTGCGAATAGTCCCACTGGGTGCCGGGCGCGAAGGCCAGGTCGCCGCTGGCGTAGCGGCGCACCGCCTCGGCCTGCGTCATGACCTGCGTGGCCACCGATGGATCGGCCTTGCGCGCGGCCGCGATGTCGTTCGGCACGCCGCTGCTGTGACTCATCAGGTGGCGCAGCGTGAGGCGTGCGCCGGTGTCCGGCCGGTAGGTGGGCAGATAGCGGGCAATCGGCGCATCGAGCGACAGCAGCCCGCGATCCACCAGCCGCATCACGACGATGGCCGCGACCCACTTGGACATCGAGCCGGTCTCGAAGCGCGTCTGCGCGGTGACCGGCAGGCCAGCTTCCGCGTCGGCCACGCCAGTGCTCACCAGCGCCAGCACCTGCGTGCCCTGCCCCACCAGCACCACGCCATTGAAGCCATGCGCCAGGCGATGGCGCTCGACGATGGCGGCGTAGGGCTGAGGTGCCGGCGCCACGGTTTGCACTTCAGGCGCGGCGGCAAGCTGCGCGCTGCCGCAGCCTGCCAGCGTCGCTGCTGCCAGCGTTGCCATCAAAATCGGTTTGATCATGCCGCTCCCGGAAAGCCTGCTGGCACATGCCGCCGGCCAGTCTCCCACAGCGCCACCCCGCCACAACTCAAGTCCCACGACCATGCCTTTGCCCTTGCCCGACAACTCCCATCCGATCGACCCGCTGATCCGCGAGCAGATCATGGCCAAGCTGGCCACGGTTGAAACCGAGCATGGCGTGCGGGTGCTGTATGCCTGCGAATCCGGCAGTCGGGGCTGGGGCTTCGCTTCGCCGGACTCGGACTACGACGTGCGTTTCGTCTACGCGCGGCCGGTGCGCGACTACCTGCAGCTGGCGCAGCCGCGGGACGTGATCGAGGAGGTGCCGGGGCCGGTGTTCGATGTGAACGGCTGGGACTTGCGCAAGGCGCTGCAGTTGCTGGCCAAGGGCAATGCGACGCTGGTCGAATGGCTGAGCTCGCCGGTGGTGTACCGGCAGGACGAGGCGTTCGTGCAGCGGCTGCGAGCAGCGGCGGCCGCGGTCTACCAGCCGGTGCGCTCCTTCCACCACTACCACGCGATGGCGCGCGGCAACTACCGCGACTACCTGCACGGTGACCTGGTGCGGGCGAAGAAATACCTGTACGTGCTGAGGCCCTTGCTGGCCGCGCAATGGGTGCTGACGCATGACGATGCGCCGCCGATGGCTTTCGAGGCGCTGGTCGAGGCGATGGTGCCCGACGCGGCCCTGCGTGCCGAGGTTGCCGAACTGCTGGTGCTCAAGCGCCAGGCCGGCGAGCAGGACTGGCTGCCGGCGCGACCCATGCTGAATGCCTTCATGGACCGCATGCTGACCAGCATGGCCGAGCTGCAACCAGCCTTGGTGCAACGCTCGCTCGCACCACTGGATGCGCTGTTGGCTGACACGCTGCTGGGCGGCTGAGCGACTCAGCGGCACAATGGCGCGATGCCTCGTCACTTGCTTGCGGGCCGTGGAGCCCTGCGTCCGAATTTCCCCCGACATGCCGGTTGGCTGCTGGCCACCGCTCCGGTCGCAGTGTTGGCGCAACAGGTGACCGAGGCCACGCCTGCTGCGCCGGTTGAAACGGTGGTCATCACCGCGACCCGGACCGAGCAGCGCGCGTTCGACGTGCCTGCGTCCATCGATCGCATCGAGGGCGATGACCTGCGGCTGGGCCGTGCGCAGGTGAACCTGTCGGAGAGCCTGGGCGCGGTGCTGGGGCTGCAGGCGCGGGACCGGCAGAACTATGCGCAGGACACGCAGATCTCGATGCGCGGCTTTGGCGCGCGTTCGACCTTCGGCATCCGCGGCGTGCGGCTGTATGTGGACGGCATTCCGGCCACGCTCCCCGATGGACAGGGGCAGATCAGCAACGTGGAGCTGGGCTCGGTGGGCCACATCGAGGTGCTGCGCGGGCCGTTTTCGGCGCTGTATGGCAACTCGGCCGGCGGCGTGATCAACGTCTTCACCGACGACGGCGCCGGGCCGCCACGCGTGGGCTTCAGCGCCGGCGCCGGCAGCGATGGCGCGCGGCGCGTGGGCGTGTCGGCCAGCGGGTCCGAGGGCACGCTGGGCTACGTGCTGGGCGCCAGCCGCTTCACGACCGACGGCTACCGTGAGCACAGCGCCACCGAGCGGCTGCTGGGCAATGCCAAGCTGAGCTGGAAGCCGGACCAGGACCGCAAGCTGACGCTGGTGCTCAACAGCGTGGCGCTGCCGCAGGCGCAGGACCCACTGGGGCTGACCCGCGCCCAGTACGAGGCCGATCCACGCGGCGTGGACCCGGTGGCGCTCAGTTTCGACACGCGCAAGCGCATGAACCAGACGCAAGGCGGTGTGACCTACGAACAGCGCATCGACCCGGCCAACACGCTGCAACTGATGGCCTACCTGGGCCACCGCGGCACCGAGCAGTTCCAGTCCATTCCGGTCGCCACGCAGGCCAACCCGTTGCACCCGGGCGGTGTGATCGAACTCGGCCGCGACTACCGCGGCGGCGACCTGCGCTGGACCCACCAGACCGAGGCGCTGGGCGGGCCGCTGAGCCTGGTGGCCGGCCTGGCTTACGACACGCTGGCCGAGCACCGCCAGGGCTACCAGAACTTCACCGGCAGCGGCGACGACCTGGTGACCGGCGTGCGCGGTGCGCTGCGGCGCGACGAGCGCAACAACGTGAACAACCTCGACGAATACCTGCAGGCCAGTTGGCGCTTTGCGCCGAGCTGGACGCTGAACGCCGGCCTGCGCCACAGCCGGGTGCGCTTCGAATCCAGGGACGACTACATCGGCGGCACGAACCCGGACGACAGCGGCGGCGCCAACTACACGGCCACGCTGCCGGTGTTGGGCCTGATGTTCGCTGCCAGCGAGCAGCTGCATTTCTACGCCACCGCCGGCCGCGGCTTCGAGACGCCCACGCTGAACGAACTGGCCTATCGCAGCGGCGGCCAGACCGGGTTGAACTTCGGCCTGGGCGCGGCGCGCAGCAGCAGCGTGGAGGCTGGCGTGAAGGCGCGCGTGGATGGGCTTGGCGAGTTCACCGCCGCGCTGTTCCGCACCGGCACGTCCAACGAGATCGTCACGCAGACCAACCAGGGCGGCCGCGCGACCTACCAGAACGCTGGCGCCACGCGCCGCCGCGGGCTGGAGCTGGGCTGGTCGCAACGCTTCTTCGGCGACCTGCGCGCGCAGGTGGCGCTCAGCACGCTGGACGCCCGCTACCGCGACGGCTTTGCGACCTGCGCCGCCACGCCCTGCAGCAGCGCCACGCTGCAGATCCCCGCCGGCAACCGGCTGCCCGGCCTGGCCCGCAACACCGCGTTTGCCGCCGTGAGCTGGGCGCCTTTGCAAGGCTGGCATGGCGGCGCGGAGGCCCGCTACGTGAGCCGCGTGTTTGTCAACGATGCCAACAGCGACGCCGCGTCAGGCTATGCGACGGCAGCGGTCAACGCCGGCTATGCCGTGACGGCCGGCGCTTGGCAGCTGGACGGTTTCGCGCGCATCGACAACCTGTTTGCCCGCCGCTACGTCGGCTCGGTGATCGTCAACGAAGGCAACAGCCGCTTCTTCGAGCCGGCGCCTGGGCGCACCTGGTGGGCGGGCGTGTCGGGCAGCCTGCGGTTTTGACTCAGCGGCTGGCAGCGATCACCGCGTCCAGCTGGCCGTCGTTTGAAGCCTCGGGGCGGATGCGGGTGCGGCTGCGGCGGCCGTCCACCGAAACCGCGGCCTCGCCGTGGATCGTCACTCGGCGCACCAGGCGCGGCTGGTTGCCGTAGTCGTTGATCGCGAAATGCTGGGTCGCGCGGTTGTCCCACATCGCGATGTCGCCAGCCTGCCATTGCCAGCGCACGGTGTTTTCCAGCCGCGTCACGCGGTTCTGGAACAGCTCGAACAGCCGGGCCGACTCGGTGCTGGACAGGCCGATGATCTTCTTCAGGAAGTGGCCCAGCAGCAGCGCACGTTCGCCGCTGACCGGGTGCACATGCACCAGCGGATGCTCGGCCTCGAAGACGTCCGAAACAAAGACTTCCTTGTGGTGGCGCAGCCGCTGCTCCTCGACCTGCGCGCGCTCTGCCCCGTAGTCGTAGTCGTTGCCATGCACCGCCCACAGCCGGTCGGCCAGCAGCTTCAGGTCTTCGGGCAGGTGCTGGTAGGCCGCGGCAGTGTTGGCCCAGACGGTGTCGCCGCCGTAGGCTGGCGCGATCACATTGCGCAGGATGGAGATCTTCGGGAAGGCTTCGACGAAGGTCACATCGGTGTGCCAGGAATCGGCCCGGCCGCCGCCCTTGGAGGCGTCCAGCTCGAACAGCTTGGTGCCTTCGCGCGCGGGCACGGTCGGGTGGGCCACCGTGCGGCCAAAGCGCGCGCCAAAGGCCTGGTGCCGCTCGTCGTCCAGTTGGGCCTGGCCGCGGAAGAACAGCACCTTGTGGCGCACCAGCGCGGCCTCGATGTCGGCGATCACGGCCGCGTCCAGGTCGGGCGTGAGCTTCAGGCCCAGCACCTCGCCGCCGATGCGGCCGGCAATGCGGCGCACCTGCAGGTGCTGGAAGTCGTCGTCGAGAGGGGTTTGTGCAGCGGGCATCGTGACACCTTCGGAGAGCAGGATGCAGCGATGCTAGGCAGCCGCGGCCGGGTTGGCGTCGAAGGAATAACGGCTTGCATATGCCGTTGCCGCCCGCAAATGCCGATTCAGGTGATCCGCAATCCGGTTCCGAAGCGCGGTCCAGAACGGACTTTTGCCCGGCTTGCCTGTCGCGCCAAGTGCCCGCAAAACCGAAGGCCTCGCACAAAGCTGTACCATGTGCGCTGCGGACGGTCCACGAGACACTGGCTTGGCCTGCGCCCGCCACCTGTCTTTTCTCCTGTTTGACCTCCGTTTCCTGCCCGCAGCCCACCCATGGTGAGCCGCCCGGCAGGCCCCGGCGCCCTGCCCAGTGTGGCGGATCGCCTTCTCCCGGCCAGGCCTCGCGCCTCCAAGGCCACCCGGCCCTCACTGTTTCGGCCGGACCTGAAAGTCTGTATCAATCGTTCCACTTCCTCGCTCGAGATCGGCAAATACCTCGTATCGCCTCTGAGCAAGCGCACGCCTGACGCGCGCTACACCGCATCCGTTTCCATCCGCAGCGGCCAGGGCCGCGCCACGCACGACCGCGTGCTGCGCCTGCTCCCGTTGTTCAACAGCAGCGACGACGCGCTGTCCTATGCCCTCCGCGAAGGCCTGGCCTGGGTGCACGAACGCACCCCGGCCGCTTCGCGCTGCATGTCCCACACATCCTCCTGAGAGAACCCCGCATGGCAAAAGAAGAACTGATCGAAATGAAGGGCAAGGTAGACGAAGTGCTGCCGGATTCGCGTTTCCGCGTGACGCTGGAAAACGGCCATCAACTGGTCGCCTACAGCGCGGGCAAGATGCGCAAGCACCACATCCGCATCCTGGCCGGCGATCAGGTCTCGCTCGAACTGTCGCCTTACGACCTCAGCAAGGGCCGGATCACCTTCCGCCACCTGAACCGTTCGGGCCCGCCGCCCAGCGGTGGCGGCAATCGTCGCTAAGCTGAGCTGAGCATGTGAGCGGCCAGGCGACTCAGTCGCCTCCGCCGCCACATCCCCCGCCGCAACCACCGCCGTCCCCGCCGCAGCCCCCATCGCTGCCGCCGCCGTCCCCACCGTCACTGCTGCCGCAGCCGCCAGAGCCGCAGCCGCCTGACGAACTGCGGTCGAAGTCGGTGGCGCAGAAGCTGGCGTCGCTGGCGAGGGACGCTGCACCCGGCTTGGTGCAATCCAGGCTGTAGCGGTAGCCGCCTTCGATGGCCAGCAGGCCGTCCAGCGCGAACAGCAACGGCAGCCTTGCCGGCTTCAGCGGGTTCAGCGACTCGTCCAGACAGGCCCAGCGCCAGGCGCGCCGCAGGCCGTGGAAACGTGTGCCCTGGCGCTGCGCCTCTGGCGGCATGGCTTCGGCCGGCGTGTGGTGCAGCGTCTTGCCAAACACCTGCCGGCAGAAGCGCTCGTAGCCGCGGGTGTAGAGGATGAACTCGTGCCACAGCGCGTCCACCGCCTTGGACGGCATGGCCACGTGCAGGCCCCTGGCCTTCAGGCAGGCCTTGAAAAACTGCTTCAGCCCGCGCTCCACGTCCGCCAACTGGCGTTCGTTCAGGTGCGGATAGTGGGCTTGCAGCTTGCGCCGCAGGAAGCTGGGCAGCGGTTGCGCCAGCACCAGCGCGCGGCGGCGGGCCAGGCGGCTTCGCAGCCAGCCGTAGAGCACCAGGCCAAGCGCGATCAACACCATGCCGACACCGGGATGGCGCAAGGCCATGAGAACCAAGCCGCCGGCCAGCCCCAGGCCCAGCCCCCAGGCGGGCGACGGCATCGGCCACCCGCGGGCCGGGTCGGTGGCTGGCTGCATCGCCGGCTCAGGACTGCGCCTGCTGGCCGGCGGGAAAGAACTCGAACTGCTTGACGAACTGCGCGAATCGCGCGGGTTCTGATTTGGGATGTTTGCCTCCTTCGGTTGTGTTGAGTGTGAATCCTCTCTTCCTGCTTCGCAATGTGCGACGGTTTGATGACGAACACATGACAGCGACGCCGCGGCCCGCAAAATCCTGTTGGTTCCACGCCATGCCTGCGCTCAGAATCGGCCACCCCAAGGAGCCGACATGAACGCTGACGCCCAGGCGATGGTCGCCGCCATCGAAGCGATGTACGCAGCCGCCAGCATCGACGACCGCGCAGGCGTCCATGCCACGCTGACCCCGGATTTCCACGTGTTCGAAAACGGCGTGCACATGCCCGGCGACGAACTCTGGGACCTGCTCAGCGGCGACTACGCCGAGGGCAAGCGCATGCGCTGGTCCGTCACCAAGCCGCTGGCCGAACTCAGCGGCGATTTCGGCGCGGTGGTCTATGTGAACGTCGGCAGCATCACCGAAACCGCGGGTGCAGAACCAACCCCACTGACCTGGCTGGAAACCGTGCTGCTGCGCCGCGACGCCACCGGCTGGCGCGTGGCCTTCCTGCATTCGACGCGGACCAAGGCGGCGAGCTCGACCTGAGTTGAACAGCTCGTCGCGCCGGGTAGGTCAGAAGCTGCAGCAACGGTGCTGCGAGAGCCTTGGTGGGGGTGATGGCCGGCTCGGACAACATACAGAGCACGGTCAGGCTCAAGGACACCGCAACCGGAAAAGTCCTGCCGGAATTCAAAGTGGAGTCCAAAAACCCCACGGCGCTGTTCACGTCCAGGGGTTTGATCGAGGAACACGCGGACAAGATAGTGGCGACG
>Ga0307514_10001150_pt1 | contig 36161 bp, 46 predicted proteins | sample 16_EM_MG_FD_203088 | JGI IMG/M metagenome (GOLD analysis project Ga0307514, IMG submission 203088) | Populus trichocarpa ectomycorrhiza microbial communities from riparian zone in the Pacific Northwest, United States - 16_EM | ecosystem: Host-associated > Plants > Roots > Unclassified | place... | reverse complement strand
GATGGCGTTGTAGATCTCAGGCTCCTTCTCAGCGGAAAGGTTAATGCACTTGGCGTAGCATCCACCCTCGATGTTGAAAACGCCGTCGTCTGACCATACGTGCTCATCATCTCCGATCAGCTGACGGTTGGGGTCTGCGGAGAGCGTGGTCTTTCCGGTTCCGGAGAGTCCGAAGAAGAGAGTGACATCACCCTTCTCGGTACCGACGTTGGCAGAGGAGTGGAGAGAGAGCTGACCGAACTTGACGGGTTGGAGATAATGCATGACGGAGAAGACTCCCTTCTTCATCTCTCCTGCGTACTCGGTACCGAGGATAACCATCTCCATGCGCTTGAAGTTGATCTCGACCGAAGTGGTAGAACTCATACCCTTGGTGAATCGGTTCGCGGGAAACTGGCCCGCGTTGTAGATGATGAAGTCTGGTTCTCCAAAGTCGCGGAGCTCCTCCTCAGTCGGTCGGATCAACATGTTGTTCTGTGATCGATTGTTGGCACACAGATCAAATCGCTTGAAAAATCACGAGCAAACTGCAGGCGTACCATAAAAAGCGCGTGATAAGCTCGAGCACAGATGACACGGACCTTGATCCGGTACTTGGGATCCCACTGTTTGTCGACCAAGTCAGCGGTTTGCGGGTCTTGTGAGAAGGCTGAGAGAGAGAGGCACATACCCCAGCATAACCATCGAAGACGTAGACGTTGTCCCTGGTGTTCAAGTAATCGATAGCACGTTCGCGGTTGATCTCGAAAGTGTCTATTGAAAGGCGGTCATTCTCACTTCGATGGTTAGGTTTGAACCCAGCAAGCACTAAACTTACGCTCGTCCAGTTTGATGTTCACGGGGCCCCACCAGATATCATCCTTGGAAGTCTCCTCGTACACGATACGCTTGTCTCTGGGGCTACGCCCAGTCTTCTTACCGGAGAAATTGATGAGGGCTCCAGAAGAGGAGATGATGGCACCCTCATTGCGAATAGCGTCTTCGTAGAGGAGAGATACAGGAGCGTTGCGCTTCAGATGAATCTTGTCCATGTCAAAACCAGCCTGGGAGTAGAACTCAAAGTCCTTGCCGATGACTGGTAGGGTAGATGAGGTGAATTCCTGGTGAACGAACTGGGCTAGCTTACGTCCACTAACTATCTCGGAATCGAACGTCTGCGCATAGTTTTTGTGGAGGATGTGGGGAGTAACGTAGGGAGTCTGGTGGAGGACCATCGTTGTTATCGAAGAAGAACTTGGAGGGTCGGGGATCGGGGATTGGAGAAGCGAGGCTGCGATAACTGCAGGCCTTATACCCCCAGATAATAGCTGCGCACGGAAGCTGAGGGCAGCCGCGCCCTACTCTTGGATCGGCAGGACCCGGGTCGCAGCCGGGAGGGGATGTCGGGAATCCCGATCTGGTGGAGCCAGTTCCACCGTTGCTTGCCTTGGAGGTCCTTCCTTGTCGAGGCTGTTCCGACTTGCCGTGTTTACGGTATTAGCCGACTGTCTGACAATGTTCTCACCGTGTGGTGGTAAATCCCTTGGTAAAAACACCCCACAGTCCCAGGACGCAGTTACGCGAACCTTGAAATGCTTTTCCCTACAATGAAGCCTTTGGCGATCTTGATATCATGGAATACGAAAACGGACAGGGACGTCATGCTACGCAGGTCCGATCCTATCTCTGTTCGTGAGGGGGCGACCCTACCATAGATTGTCGGTCGAGACGAGGAACAGTGAACTAATTGTGCTTTGCGTCGGGAAAACCCGTGAACCAGACCCGACATTGTGTCGCAGCGACAGTTGCCGCACCTCCACTTAACACCACCCGAAGATTACGGAACTAGCAGCCAAGTGAGGAAATACCGGATCTTGGCCATTTGGAAATGGAACGTCGCTATGACGGTCTCCACAACTGGGTCACATTAGGGGGTTGGCCTGTTTCTGCCGAAAGAGGCCAGGTTGGCACTGCCTCGCGGATAGATTTCGACCCGGAACCAGACGAGTTAGAGGCAGCCACTGAAACCACGATACGCTGGCCACCGGGGTACGACACAAGTCGTCGGGTACGTATACTCCAGACCCCACCCGCAATCGACATCATCCGCAACCTACGGGTGTTTCAGAGTTTCAGCGACAACCGAGTAGATCGTTCTCTGGAGGGATGACCGACCGCCCATGTGCCTTAAAATACCACAACCTTCTGCACATATAAGAATAGACGACGGCGTTTCGGTGATTAGGTCAAACGTGCGACAGCCCGGACATAATCGCAGGACGAGGGAAACGCTAGTAAACGTGGGAAAAGCATGGTTGATTGGGAATTCAAACAAGTTTAGGATCCAGTGAGGATTTAGTGCACTGGAGAAAGCAGTGCCGATATCCTGGATGACCTGAGAAGCCATAATCTCGCGGAAATCAATATGAAACCTTATCTGAGGTCTCGTCCGAGACCACAGCCCGCACGAGACATGTCCTGACGATGAGCATGCGATCGGCGCGGTGCAGGGCCAAGGCGATGGCCTATATGACCAATAAGCCTGACGGCAAACGCCAGACACACTTTATCCATCTCCACATGTTCCAATTCTCTCCCACCACGTCAGCACATAGTCCTCGCCATCGCCCACCCCCACGCGACGATGGTCTGCGCCACAATGGCGAGCTGGCAGGATTGCACGACGAACTGAGAGACTTCAAGCGGGTCTACGATCAAGGTCAGGAAGAAGATTTGAGGATGGCCCTGAGCAGGACAATAACCAAGGTCGAGGAGCTTGTACGTTACTGCTCATCCAACCGGTTCAGTTCCATCGCCTGGCTTTCGTTGACGCAAAAATAATGGATCCGCTCTCACAGTCCACTTCTCTGATCGAACACTACAAAGTGCAAACAGAACTCCAAACGGAGCTGACGCTATGCAAGTCCAACCTCACAATGGCCCAAGCAAACAACGAGATGCTCGAGGATGCACTCAAACGTGATAGTGTGCGTGCAAGGAACGTTGGGTGGGGGAGACAACCAGTGACAACCTCCGTCTTGGACGATGATGGTCGATCTGTAAGGAGCCTTGATGCTGAGCGACCGGGGACACCCAACCAGCCGACCAGCGTATCCCCAACTATCCACCCTCCACAGGGCCAGGAAGGGAGGTTCTTCAAATTCAGGTTCGGGACCACAACCCCGAGCCCTTCATCAGGGTTCGCCTCTCCGAACGGGGTGCACCCATCACATCTCTCTTCAGCGTCTCTTCCTTCCTTATCATCGAAAGATGATGAGATAGAGAAGCTCACACTAGAGTTGGAGAAGCAGAGAAAGGAATGTAAAACTGCGTTAGAAGATAAGAAGAAGGTCGAGGATGAGCTTGAGTCTTTGTCCCAAGCTTTGTTTGAAGAGGTATGTATTCAGCTGGGGCAGGCTATGTCATGCACTGATAAAGGACATGGTCGCGCAGGCGAACAAAATGGTGGCAGAGGAGCGTATGAAGGTCGCAGACCTTGAAGAAGAACTAAGGGAACGTGCTTCTGAGCATGAGGCTCTGAAACTTGCGATGAGGATCCTGGAGGAGGAAAACCAACGGTTCCGCAGTATCCTTACCTCGGCGTCACAGGTGGTGCGAAATGTGAAAGCCACCACACCAACCCAACGCCTCTCACCGAGTCCGAGTCGTAGCCATAGCCGACACTCGTCCAAATCATCGTTGTCTATACCCATCGCTCCATCTACACCTGGTTCACCATCCGCGAGCCCCCGATATATGACCCCCGCTGAATCATCACCAAACACGACGCACTCGGGGAAGACACCTACCACTGTTGACTTCTCCGGGGACCAAGAGATCGTTCAGCCACAGCTGGGGACCCGATCACTTCCTCCGCCACTCGACGTCGATTGTTGGGCAGACTCGCCTAGCACACCATACTACACGTCCGCGCTGCCAGATACGACTGAGTCGAACGAAGGCGCGTCCACTGCACGGTTAACTGCATAGTGTTCATTACCCTACACTTATTTTATTCGATTTTGAATATTTATTTCGTGCTCGGTACTTCGATGGAAAGCGAAGGAAGGATCGAGTCTGATAGTCCGTTTCCGATTGGTCCACAGCGGCGCGATTTCAAACTCCGACCAGCGGTCAAAAAGGGATCGGGTGTCGGAAGAATGACAACTCACTCCTCCTCCTCCGACCTCCAGCTTCACATTCCTCCCCCCCTCCACTAATCCCACACCCGTCGATTTTCATAATGCTCTCTGCTGTCCACTCCGTCCGTGTCACTGCCAGGAACAATGTCCGTTGGGCCGTCCCCAGGTCTACGGCCTTCGGGGTACGTCTTCGCGTGACGACGGTTTGTCATTTGGGCTCACTTTTCCGTTCCGTAGCGCATTCCCCGATCCCTGGTGGCCAGGAACATGAACACAAAAGTCAACGGTACATCCCGGTCATGTTTAACGCTACCCTGATGTCGTTTTCTCAACGCGACGCACCGCTTTTCTTCTCCGAACAGGTCCAGTCATCGGTATTGACCTGGGAACGACCAACTCTTGCGTTTCCATCATGGAAGGACAGACGACGCGCGTCATTGAAAATGCCGAGGGTGCCCGAACGACACCTTCAGTGGTGGGCTTCACAAAACATGGGGAGCGCTTGGTTGGGCTCCCCGGAAAGCGTCAGGCGGTTGTTAATCCCAAGAACACCGTTTTCGCTTTCAAGAGGTTGATTGGAAGGAAGGTCACCGATGCCGCTGTCAAGGATGATATGGCTCATTGGTGAGCTTGTTTGCCTCGCATACGATCCCCATGATTTTTATATGGATTTCATTCAGGCCTTTCAAAATCGTCGGTGGTCCGGATGGTAAACCTGTTGTGGAGGTCGAGAGCGGAGGAAAGGCTGCCAAATACGTATGTGCATATTTGGTTCCAGCTCGTTATGAAGCTCACCTATCGCCCACATAGTCCCCAGAGGAACTGTCATCCATGATCCTCGTCAAGATGAAGGAAACCGCTGAACAGTATCTCGGAAAGAAGGTCAAGCACGCTGTCGTCACTGTCCCGGCTTACTTCAACGACGCTCAGAGACAAGCAACCAAAGATGCCGGAAAGATTGCTGGTCTTGACGTCCTCCGCGTCATCAACGAACCCACTGCTGCCGCCCTTGCTTACGGTATGGACAAGTCCGGTGAAAACGTTGTGGCTGTCTACGACTTGGGTGGCGGAACCTTTGATATCTCTATCCTCGAACTCCAGAGCGGCGTCTTTGAAGTCAAGTCGACCAACGGAGACACTCACCTTGGTGGTGAGGACTTCGATGTTGCTCTTGTCAAGCATATTCTCGCCGAGTTCAAGAAGGACACTGGTATCGATCTCTCCGGTGACGCTATGGCTGTTCAGCGTGTTCGCGAGGCCTCCGAGAAGGCCAAGATCGAGCTGTCCTCCACCACTCAGACCGAGGTCAACCTCCCGTTCATTGGCATGGATGCGTCTGGTCCCAAACACATCAACCTCAAGCTCCTCCGTTCCCAGTTTGAGTCCCTCGTCAACCCTCTTGTTCAGCGCACTGTCGATCCCTGCAAGAAGGCCCTCAACGACGCCGGTTTGAAGTCTAGCGATATCAAGGAAGTCATCCTCGTTGGTGGTATGAGCCGTATGCCCAAGGTCGTTGACACCGTCAAGAGTGTCTTTGGTCGTGAGCCCAACAAGGGCGTCAACCCTGACGAGGCCGTTGCCATTGGCGCGGCTATTCAGGGTGCTGTCCTGTCTGGTAGCATTGGGGACATTCTTTTGCTGGACGTCACACCTCTCTCCCTCGGTATTGAGACTCTTGGTGGTATCATGACCAAACTCATCACCCGCAACACGACCATCCCCACCAAGAAGTCGCAGACGTTCTCGACTGCCGCCGATGGTCAGACCGCTATCGAAGTCAAGATCTTCCAGGGAGAACGTGAGCTCGTCCGCGACAACAAGCTCCTGGGTAACTTCAATCTCGTCGGCATCCCTCCTGCGCCCAAAGGTGTTCCTCAAATTGAGATCACGTTCGACATTGATGCGGACGGCATCGTTCACGTTACTGCGAAGGACAAGGCCACTAACAAGGATCAGTCGATGACGATCGCCTCTTCTTCTGGTCTATCTGACAAGGAGATCGAGCAGATGGTCACTGACGCGGAGGAATACGCTGAGACCGACAAGGCCAGGAAGAATTTGATCGAAGAGTCGAACAAGGCGGAATCGGTCTGCGTTGACACTGAGAAGGGTCAGTACTTTCTTGTCATTTATTGGGTCTCCCTTTCTAACTGTGTTGTTCAGCGATGGACGAGTTCAAAGACCAGCTTGATGCTGCCGAGAAGGAGAAGGTGATCAAACACATCACTGAACTGAGGGATATTGCTGCTCGTGCCCTCGGTGGCGACGAAACTCTCACTGCGGAGGCGATTCGGGAGAAGATTAACGAAACCCAGCAAGCGTCCCTTGGCCTGTTCCAGAAGGTGTACGAGAAGCGCAGTGCTGAGACTGCTTCCTCGGAGTCGTCGTCGACAGAGGCTCCCAAGGAGGAGAAGAAGGATTAAACGATCGTGTGCTTCTGTTTCTTTGCTTTCAACTGCTTTGCACTGTGTCGTCTCCATTCGCACCTGGTTTCTTCCCCTCCCCCTCTCAACAGTTCCGAGCTTGGTTATTTGGCCTTGTTTGCTAGACGGTGAGGATGAGGAAAAGGAAAATTATCTTACGATCTTATTAAACTTGTCACTCTGTCTGCACGACACGCCCACCCGTTACACGTACACACCACGCACATTTGCACTACCTTAGTTAGTTACTCCTCACCCACACCCCCACTCACCTTGCCTAGTTGCGTTGAATAGACGTCACAAGGCGTAATGTTTGAAAACCTGCCTGTTTGATCTGACGTACGAAAATTTGATTCAGCATTTCACGCTGTTCCAAGACGGTTTGGACAAAGCACATTTCTGGACTGTGGAAGTCGCTTTACTCTGTACCCATGGCAATGGGCTTCCGGTCTGGTGGTTGCTCAGAATCGTAGTGGATGGGGAAATAATATCGGTGTTATCGGGATGGCTTTCCTTGTTGCAGATAAATGTCATAGATTCGATTTGCGGGATTATGTTGTGATCTCCACAAAGAACAGTGGGCTAAGGGATGTGAAGAAGAAAGAAAGAAAGAAACCCGGAAACAGGCTCGCCTGCACATTCTCTTCCCCAAATATTGAAGAATCAAGAGGAATGACGATCGGGATCGCTTCCCTAAGGTCAAGAACAATGTGTAGTTCCTCCTTATCGGAGAAGAGGATGAGAGTGCACTCGAGCTCTACGGCCGGAGACTCTTGGAAGGGTTGCCGACCAAGTTGACTTGCCTCGGTAATCACCGGACGATTTCGCTCGTTTGATGCAGGTGTCAGCACGACCCATTGCGGTCTAGGGCAAGAGACAGATTGAGTAGGTGCTTGTTGAGAGGAGATAAGGCCGTTGCTTCATGGCATTTACATCACACCCGGGGAGGTGATCAACGCGATACAACATGCATCGGGCTGTTGGTGGAGGGTACGGAGATTAACCCGGTGGGATTTGCTGTGGAGATTTTGCGCTCCCGGCACCGGGTCAGATAGATCACGGGGCTTTCGGTATATTGTGCGCTCGAGCCAGGTGAGATTCAGTCGCAGAACAAACCGCGTTAGGGGCGCAGACCGGCAAGATTACGAAGCCGGTAATGAGCTGGTAATATCCGAGGACGGAAATAACGGGACGGGAATCGAAAAGAAAGTATGGCCTAACACGGAGAGATCTCCGCTCAGGGGATGACGAAGAAGAGAGTAGAGAACCTGCTGGGTATAGGATGCGGAGGAGATTGGAGTGCCAGATGCGGAAGCAATTGACGTGAAGGAGAAACGGGTGGCTAGAAAATGAACAGATGGTATGGAGATGGGGGCCACCAATCCTGGAAACCTGAGCCCCTCCTCTGGGCCTCCTCTCTGAAAGAAAAACGCGATTCGTCGAGGTGCAGGTAGAAAATGAGAGAAAACGTGATCTGAGGCCGTTTCACCCAATTTGATTTCGATTTTGATGCCGTTAACCCGGAGGAAAGGCAGTTCCTCCTCGATCGTTCGAATGCTTCCCTGTCTCCGCCATGCCACTATTGCGCGATTGCTCTCTTTCACTTCTCTCTCTTGGCTCGTCGTTCGATCGTTCTGTCCTCGCTCGCTCTGAATCTTTTTTGACCGCATGATGTCTATCGGAGGGAGACGCCATGATGATGAAACGCACGAACGGACGTGGGGGAAAAGGGAGGGCGGGATGAATGACGAGAGAAAATTGGAGATTGAACACACGCTACCACTTTGACTGGATTTGGTTGGCGTTTGGAATGGACATGACAGGGAGAATTTATGTAGATATACATATATAAAAGACACCTCCCCTCGTCTTTGGACGGCAGCCATGTCTCTCCCTGACTTCAATCCCGTCTCGCGTCTTCGCCCTCACCTTCGTCCCCTCGATCTCGCTTCTGACCCTCCAAAGTCTCCCTCCCCACGCGCATCCCACGACCCATCTTTGATAACCCCACCCCTCACCCCATCTTCTTCCTTCTCATCCTCTCATACTCCCTCCACCCCATCCGACCCATACCTCGCTCTCGACTTCCACTCTTCCCCGGAACCTTCCACCTCGCGTTTGGTCCTCTTAGCCAACGTCCCGAAATCTGCCACTTCCGATGTTCTCAAACAGGCACTGAACCAGTGCGGCTCGATAAAGGGCATCCTCGTTCGCTTCCAGCCCATTCACGGCCTCGTTGTCATCGCATTTTACGATTCAAGGGATGCTTCCCGCGCCAAAGCCTACATCCCGCAGATATCCATCCAGGGCGCTACCCTTTCCGCTCGTCTGTTATCGCCGGTGATATTAAGAAAGGTGTGTTAGCCGATCTTCCGCAATTACTCCGCCTTTAAACGTGCAACTCACGTGTCGTGCTTCCATGCTTTCCAGGTCACGCCAGGTCCAAACGCGTTCTTGGATGAATGCGAAGCTCTCGTATCAGCTTACGTTGAAGATGGCGTTTTCAACGAGAACCAGCTGCGTGACCTCATGGCGTCCTTCGGTCATCTTCAGTCATTCCATCCTTCCGGTACTGTAAGTTTTCCCAACCCGTGTATCCCTTTGTACCTGATCGACTGACTGATCGTCGTCCCAGTGCTATATTGCCGAGTATTCTGATTCTCGATGTGCCCAGGCGTTCGTAAACAACGTACGCGACCTCCACATTGCTGGAGCTCGTCTTCGCGCCGAAGTTGTCACCCCCAAAGAGCTCGTTGAAGATGCGACCCCAGAAAGCCCTTCTCCGAGACCTGGCCGAGTCCGCCCACGCAGCGTGAGCGCAGGAGAGAGCGCGAAGCCCAGGGATCTATCGATTCTCATCCCCCCTCCTTCCTCGGTCGAGAGTTATGTACTGGAAACCGCCGACTCTACAGTCAAATCCGAGCCCGAGGAACAACACATCCATACTGCGCAACCCCCAGCCACCTCGAATCACTTTTTCCCACCCGTTGAGCACTACTATCCCCCCAACCCACCTCAACTTGTCTACCCGCTCCAATCGCCAACCGCATACGCGTTCCCGCAGTTTGACGAATCGGTGTCAATGCATTACCAATATCCTCCATATCACTACATGTACTCGCCGGTCGAGAGCCATTTCTCCCATGCTTCGATGCACAACTGGGACTACCGTTACCCTTCGTACCCGACATCGCCCCCTATCATGCACTCCCCCGCCGTCGATTACTCGAAACGCACACCACTGCATTCTGAACACCCTCGCTCGCCCGTCTTGCTCAGTCCCGTTTCTCCCGCATTTTCCACGCCAACCGCCAGCAATCAAAATACCCCAACAAAAACTTTGGTCGCCCCCCGCCACCAAAATCAAAAGTCGCACCATCTTGCGTCGAACCTCCACGTCCGGGCGCCTGGCGTTCCACCACCTCCTATCTCTGAGAAGAACCAGCTGGATCTGAATAAGATCGAACAGGGACTGGACACGAGGACTACGGTGATGATCAAGAACATCCCGAATAAGATGAGTGATAAAGACTTGAAGTCCTTTATCGCGGAGGTGTGCCCTCGGAGGATCGACTTCATGTATCTGCGAATGGATTTCCAGAACGGTAAGTCCTTACCGCCCTGAACTCCCTCAAAGGTATCTGCTGACGGTTTGTCACCAAGGGTGCAATGTTGGATACGCCTTCGTTAATTTCATTGGAGTGGAGGATTTGTTACACTTCACCAAGGCAAGACTGGGCGTCAAGTGGTTAGTCACCTATCATAAACTTCAAGTGTTTCCCTGCTGATCGTCGCACCCTTCAGGAACATGTATTCGAGCGAGAAAGTACTCCAGATGTGCTATGCCAACTACCAGGGCAAGGAGGCGTTGATCGAGAAGTTCAAAAACTCGTGCATCATGGACGAGCAGGAGTCCTACCGGCCCAAGATCTTCTACTCGAGTGGATCAAAACAAGGCTTACCCGAACCTTTCCCCGCCCCAACCCATCTCAGGAGGAAGGAGAGGAGCTCGAGCAACCGCGGAACGCTCTACGCCGGGAATGGACTGAGAGGGGCAGGGCTCACTGTCGTCCAGTGAGCTCTGTGCAGTCACGTCACAGGGCTTGCATGTCGTGCCTCTTCATCCCCGTCTCATCATATTCCCTCTCCCAATTCCAGTGCTGCATATCCCTCCTATTCTGTTTGCTGCTATACAAAAATCAGCGACTCTGCAGGTGGACTTGATCACTTGTCGTCCTTCGCACCATCCGACCAGCTATCGCATCTCAGTAACTGCTTTGATCTGTTGTCTTTTTCATTCTCCCGTTGGACTCGATACGACGTTGTCGCTTTATTGTTCCCCTTTCATGACGTCCTGTTCCGGCTATCCCAAAGTCTGCTTACTTTCGCCCAATCGCCGTGTCATTGTCCCATTGATCGTGTTTGCTTCCATATCAACTTCTCTCTACTTATTGCCTTCCTTCCAGGTTTCCCCATGTCACGTCGCCTCACCCCTGCTGCGCTGCGAATCGCTGCATTCCGCTTATTATGTTCGTGTATGTACTATCATATCAGTCTGTCGAGTAGACCAAGTAAATAAGTGTTATAGTCATATATTTCAATGCCATTAGAACAAACGTGACTATGCGAGCTGCCTTATCCATCGAGGATCTCTGGATCTGAGGGATTAAGAATGTATCCGCAGAGTAGGAGCCCCTGTCACCAAGTCCCGCTTAGCTCAGTGGTAGAGCGCGTCACTAGTACCTGCAGATCGATGATCGGCACTGCGAAATGACGAGGTCAGTCGTTCAAGTCGGCTAGCGGGAATAACTTTTGTCACTTTCTCAGCCTCGTAGCTACCTGTTACTACCCTCGACATTTTTATCCTTTTGATATCTGTGGTGACCCCCTAACGACCAGTCAGCACCAGGGACCATCTCGGTGGTATGTAGATCCTCTATCTCGCTTGGAGCCGAACCGTTCTGCGAGGAGATGGTCTAGTATCCTATATTCTTTGTGATTAAATCATATGGATGCTATCTAGTGCGTGTGCCACAGGAGGCGACTACCTGAAGAATCCATCACGGTCGATCGTCCGGTTTATGGAGTTAACCCAGACTTCTTCAACATCTTGAACAGCCCTCACCTCCACCAAACTCACGTATCCTTCCAATGGCCGCATCACCGCTTCCACAAGGGCATCCTCTTCATACCGTGAACACAATATCTCCAAAAACTTGACCCTCTTCGTGTCCGGTATTCGATTACGAGCGATGATGGAGGATACGAAGGATGCGATCTCGCCGAGGGACGGAGTCACCAACGTGATCGCAGACAGATTCGGGAGTAAATCCTTGTTCATCAGGATCGCGGGCAGGTCGTGTAAAGTGGCCCGACTCCCTATCACGAGCGTTTCCAGACCGCTCATCTCCTGCATCCCTTGTTGAAAACGACTCCACTTGCTTCCGACCGCTCTTGTTCTGGACGATACCACGAACTCTCGAACCATACCCAGGTTCAACGGTCGAAGGTTCACCGGTTTCCCTGCGAAGACTTGTGTAGGGTGTCCGCGCACGATGATCATCCCGCCGGCCGGATTGGACCCGATTACGATCAAATGGAATTCCGTCGTGAATTTGCAATGCAGCGTCGTGGTATTCGCGATTCCAGGAAGGGCGTCCAGCGATGCGGGTAACAACTCCCACAGTTGTTTACCCTCTGCTAGGCGATTGAGGAACAGATCGACGCGTGAGGTGGTCGGAAGTCGCAAACATTGTAGAAGGTTTTGAGTCGTGTGTCCCATATTCAGCGACAACTGACGAAGGTGGTCTAGAGGAATGACCGCGCGGTTCGGTGGGTCGGAAATGTTCATGCAGCGTATAGTGACGTCCTCCAAAAGCGCGTTTGCCGCGAGGAAATCGAGTAACAACTCCGAATGTACGTGCGGGTTGAAGTAGGAGAAGCTGGTGAGTGTGGTGAGCTGGGTGAACTGGGTCGTGAGGGGGACGTAGCGAAGTTGCAACGTCCTCAACGCTTTCGAGTTGCTTGGGATTATCCCGAACCTGACCGTTTCCGGTATTTCGGAAACACCATTTCGGGACAGACACAACGTCTCCAGCGCTTCGGAAGAGGTTTTGAAATCCGAAATCATCTCGTTGGGATTCCCACCACGGTCGAATGGCTCGTCAAGGCCTCCAGAAAAAGCAACCTTGCATTGAAGGGTTTTGATTCTCGACGTATGCTCCCCGATATCTTCCATAAATCCGTCGGAAGGTCGCCAGCAGAAGACGTGAAGGGGGGCGGCTTTTGAACGCTCGAAGATGACCCTCCTGAGCTGAGGGTGATACACGTCGCTCATGGTTGTCCAAAACGACGGGAACGAACAAATCGCGTTCCTCCAGTACCTGCATACGGCCGCAGGGGCAGATAACGCCTGGTACTGCGTTAGGTCAGGTGCGGGCGCGAGTCGATACGAGATTATCGATGTGACGATCTCGGGTGGGATTCTGTTTACCGGGGCCAATGTGTTCCTCAGGCTACGAAGCGAAGAGAGAAGTTCGCTAGTCTGGCCTATGAACCAGTCGATCTAGGCGAAGGTCAATATACAAATACCCTCAACCAATATGGAGAAAAAACACACACACCTCTGCTGCATCAGAATGGCCGCATTTGTTTGAATTTGACGAGAAATTTTGGGTGAGGAGTAAGAGTTCGCGCTCAGACTCGCAAAAGAACGTCGAGATCAGATGTTTGACAGCGAACAGGTGGTCGAGTGCGGGAGAGTTCATCGCGAGGCAAGGGTACTGTGGCGTTGGCGTTTGAATACCCTTTTTCGACTTTGCGCAGGTTTGAAAATAATGAACGGCGGGTAGTTGTCTACGGTGAAACAGTCAATCAAAGAGAAGGAACATGCTAGACGGGTGGGCTGGATGGTGGAAAGGTGGAAAAAGAAAAATATATATTCCCACTAGCCGACTTGAACGACTGACCTCGTCATTTCATAAACGCAGATCACTGATCTGGAGGTACTAGTGACGCGCTCTACCACTGAGCTAAGCGGGACTCGGAAGCGTTTCTTCTTTTGCCAGTATATTCTGGCCGTCCATTCAATCAAGCAACCGTCCGGTCCTCCCGCCAATCATATGTCAGAAGCATGCTTCGGCTCTGCAGTGGACGTTCAACACCTTCACCGCGACGAGTGCAGGTCTGCTCGTACTACACGGTGTTCGCCCGACGATGGTATAATACGAAGGCAAAATTGAATGGCCGGCACGCTTCCCGCTACCCTTTCCCGACGCACCCGAACCCGACACCTTTCCAAATATTTCACCTCCCAACGAACGCATCCCCCGAAACAATCAAAGCCAGATGTATATCCATTTCTCTGCTCTAGGTGTGGTATGATATGGGTTAACTGTCAACCACTAGACTATGAACTCGTGAAGATATACCACCCGGATGCGGCGGCTGCTTCTCTATCGCAAGGTTCTCCGCTCTCAGGAGAGCAGGGAACATCACCTTCTGTGACACCACCATTGGAGCCCTTGACCCCAGAAATCGCGCAAGCGAGGTTCCAGGCAGTGACCAAAGCCTATGGCTCTCTTCGGAAGGGTAAAGCCAGGGGTAAGGCCCACTTGGGGGCTAACCTCTTCGCGGCGGACACCACCGAGAACAGAATGTCAGCGAGGCGGAGAAGGGAGTTGAGGGCCAGAGCTGAACTCCGTGTTGGGGACGACGAGAGATGGAGGGAGAGGTTTATAGTCGGAGCTCTGTTCGCGGTGAGTCGTATCGAAATGTATGGAATGGTGTGCTGAACTTTTTTGCAGACGATGATGATTTTCGTGTATCAAACATTCGAGACGCGGAGAGAAGGGTTGGCTATTGCCGCTGCTGCAAATTCACGGGCGAACGGAAAGAGGAGATCGTTTGAGGAGACCATTGCAACATATCCTCCACCAAAAGACCCAACCACCAGTACAAGGAGCAAACAGACAATTGAGGACGAGAACCGACTTTCCGTACGAGAAGACACCTGAAAATTCTTTGTGGTAACATACACATCATAATACATACATCTTTCACCGTCTTCGCGGTGAGCAACCGACCATTTCACCGGTGGAAAATCTCCGCGGTGAGGGCTTGGGTAGAAACTTTACACTTACATGATGACGCAGCTCTCGCCCGATTTCTCAAGCCTACGAGTGACCTCGTCAGCGCCGATTGCGCGACGACCAGACTTCCTTCCGCCGAGTTGCACAATCAACACTCCAGCGTTGTCCGGATCCAGTTCAGCGACAAGATCATGCCTGCGTAGTGAGATAGCACGTCTGAGCTTAACCAACGCGTGTAGCCTGAAAAATGGAGTCCATACTTTTGCATCAACGCCTCGATGGCGGGCTTCAACTTGGCGACCCCACCGCTGGAATGCAAGCCTTTGCCTGGGCGCGAAACCGGATGCCGTCACCAAGGCCATCCATCATGTCAGAAAAGAAAGAAAGACGAACCGACTATGACATTAATCGTGGTATCGCCACGGCGTTTGGCGTCTTCGATGGCCCTGTCGGTATAATCTATAGCCTCCCTCACGTATAACCCGTGCAGATCAATCTCCCCAGGGCCACTGTCCTGATCGCGATTCGGGACGATATCGTTCACTACCAAACCACCCAGCCAAGAGAATCAAACTCACTTCATTATTCTCTAATAAACGCGTGAGATCATCCGAGGATCGCCTGTGGAAGGAGATTCACCACTCACTCGCATATATCCAAGCACTGGCTCCCGCATGCAATTGCTCCATCTTCGCCTTGTGTTCTTTTCCCTGATTGGACAAAGCTTTGGCCCTGGCCCTGTCTCCAGTCGTGTACGCGCGCTGGCTTTCCTCAAAGCAATTCGCCATCTTGTCACCTTCGTCGTTGGCACGCGCACGTAGGGATACGTAGTGTGGGTCATCCTGGTTGATCCGGTTTAGGTTTTGTCAATGATGGCACCGCCAATAATATATGTCGCGGGGGAGGAAAATGATAGAATGAGGTTCGGGGTTCGTACATGCGGTTAGTTTACAATCGATCAATCATCGGAAACAAGGACGAACAGCATGCTGGTTTTTGGACGGACGAGGGCTATGTGGTTTATACTGTTGGTGTTGTTTGGGTGGGCTTGTGCTGGGGGGATACGATTGTGGCGGCCGCTCTGTCTGTGGCCTGTGTGGTCTGTATGGCCTCTGAGGCTGTTGTGGGGGGCGTTCCTGGGGTGGTGGTGGTTGCTGAGGCCTATCCTCTGAACCAAAGAAGAACTTTGCGATGGCTTCCAAGGCCGAGGAGATTATACCCATATCAGAGGTGTGGCTGAGGATGAAGCGTCCACGTGTTGTACAGGCAGGCAATTGTTAGACATTGTCGTTAAGTGGAAAAGGCGCCGATGGATATGCAGACAAACACAACAAGATAGAAGATACACGACCGTACAACAAAAACTAATACTTCTTGCCAACTGCGAGTTGCAAGTGCGCACTGAACTCGTCGTATGGTACCTTTGACAAGGGAATATCCCGCCATAAGTCAGGGGTGAGGAAACCGTACGTCAATGTGAGCTGTAAATCGTGACCATGAGGAACAGAAAGAGGTGACACAGAACGGATGACGTACGGCGGCGAAAGTAGCCTTCAAGAAGTTACCCATTGTCGCAGTAGATCCCTTGGATTGTGTGTAGCAATCCTGGACACCGGCCAGTTGCAAAAGCCTCTTCGAGGCGGGGGCAGCGACGATACCAGTTCCTCGTGGAGCGGGGATGAGACGACACATAACCGACCCCACCTTCCCGCTGACCTTCGAGGGGACAGTGTGAGGATCACCGAGCTGAGCACCCCAGTAACCTCTTCGGACGGGGATGACTGAGAGCTTTGCGAGGATTATCGCACCGCGAATGGCGGTTGCGACTTCCTTCGCACACTTGACACCAAGACCAACATGGCCATCGGAATCGCCAATAGCAACGAAGGCTTTGAATCTTGTACGTTGGCCGGCACGGGTCTGCTTTTGAACGGGCATGATCTTCATGACCTCGTCTTTAAGTTTTGGGAGGAAAAAGTCGACAATCTGGTACTCCTTGACCGGGAGAGAGAAGAGGTAGATTTCCTCCATGGATTTAATCTTTCCGTCCTTCACGAGACGGCCAAGTTTTGTGACGGGAGCCCTTTTTTTCCACAGATCAGAATGCACGGACGGCAGGGATTCGAGAGGATTTTCGTACCATTCCTTCTCCTCATCCTTTCGACCACCACGACGCCCACGTCCGCGTCCCCTTCCGCGATCACCACGTCCCCTACCGAATCCACCGCGTCCGCGTCCAGCAGCGTCAGCCATTGTGCTATAATCTGAAGCCGGATCAGTGGGAGGTCCATCCAAATGAGGTTCTTGCAATCCATCCTCAAAGCTTGGCAATCCGGGCTCAGCAGTGACATTGCGCACTCGACTGACACCGGTGAGGATATTCTGGGTGGGTTGTACTCACAGTTTTCAAGTTATCGGGAGAACGTACTGAAGATCCAAAGTCCTTGGTTGCACTGGCCTGAGTGGGAGTACGACTATACAGTGAATGGAATCACGTGGCGATTGGACTTCCCGGCCCGGGGTATGTCCGTCGTCTTCCCTTCCATCCACCAGGGGCTGCTTTCCGCGGGACCGACGAAAGGTCCTGCCTCGCATGGCATCGTATCATTCGCTCTAATCCGCCTACAATGCCCTGATTTCATGCGTCGGAGCTGCGCCCATCACTTTCGGAACCGCATACAGAGCACCTCGGTCAACCCGCACTTGGTCCTTCCCTGGCTGGGGAGCTATGATCGTCACGAGGATCTTTTGGTCAGATCTGAGGAAGATCAGGACCGCGACCGACCGACCCCCCCTCCTTGTTAAGATCACAGATGCTGATGAGTAGACACCCCGGCCATCGGGTGCTCACTTCCGGGGTGATTTGTTCCCCATCTTTTCACAGCCCCGAACGTTCCAGGTGCCCAGTTGCAAAGTCCTTCCCCCGCGACTAAGCTTTTGAGATTCAACACGACCTTTCGGCCAACTTGCATCCAGAGCGAGCCCAGCGTTGAGTGCCGGAAGCACTACGGGTAATTCGGTCAGAATCTCTCTGTTGCGCGCGTGTTGTCCACACGGGGGGCGAGAATGAACGTGCCCTCCTCCACCAGAATACTGTATGTCGTGACGTTGTTCGGTATATGAGCACTGATTGACATCGCCGCTTAATCCGAAAAGTCTTGGCAGGCGGCCTTTTCCCCATATATGTATCACTTCCACGCTCTCGTTCCACTCGACGTTCGTCGGACAGGCGGAGGAGCTATGTCTTGGAGAGCGCGAGACCGACTATCCATCAGAACGTTGACCGGGTAACAACACCGCCCATTCCGCTATGGTCGTGTGCTCTGCGCGTTCTTTGGCGGGATCCCAAGGATAGCACTCTCACCTGGGTAGAGAGAAGCCGCATGGCGAAGAGGGCGCCTTGTTCCACGTCAACGTGCATCATCACCCTTCCGTTCCGAACTGAGTATAAAGTGGGGTGTTCGCTCTGGTTTCTGGGGCATTTCTTGGTCGTGTTTGGTCGTCGACGCGCCAGCAGTTCGCTAGTCACTTCTTCGTCATGAAGTTTGCTCGTTCCGTTATTGCTGCTGTCCTCCTGACTGCTTCCTCTCTCACCGGTGCCGTCCCTATCGGCCCTCAAGAGATTGCGAAGATGTCTGCGGAAGGATTTTTCCTCCTCCACCTAGGCCCTGATGTCGACCCTATCTGAAAAACCGAAGAGGACAAGTGGGCACTCAAGGCGGCTGGCACCAACTTTATGGATGTCACTGAGACGTGGCTTGATATGCAGTCCAACTCCGCACTCAAGAAGGCTTCGGACTCCGGGAAGGAATCGTCCATGGCTACCTGTGCGTTACACCACACGACTTGTTGCAAGGTGAACAGCGGATCTCACATCACATAACTCATAGTCCCTCCCCCATCCCACCATTCTGCCGTCAATGCTCTGATTGCCAGCCTCTCGGTGTCTAGCATGCAGTCAAGCCTGAACGGTTTGACCGCTTTCAACAACCGCTACTACAAGTCGTCCACCGGTCAACAGTCGGCCGAGTGGATCTTTAATAGACTCAAAACTATTGCCGGCGGAAAGTCCGGAGTCATGATCACCAAATTCAGCCATTCCTGGACCCAGTTCTCCGTGATCGCCAGGATCGCGGGTTCCACCTCCGGTCCGGTCACGATCCTTGGTGCCCACCAGGACTCGATCAACTTGAGCGATCCTACCAACGGACGCGCCCCAGGTGCTGACGATGTACGTGCTGTTTCTTGGTTCATTCCAAAACCATGTGCTGATTTTTTTCTGGTTAGGATGGTTCCGGCACTGTAAATGCAATTGAGATCTTCCGAGTGCTGGTTTCCTCCGGCTTCAAGCCCACAACCCCAATCGAGATTCACTTCTATTCCGCTGAGGAAGCCGGCCTCCTTGGTTCTCAGGCCATCGCCTCCAGCTATTCCAAGGCTGGAACCGCGGTTAAGGCTTTCATGCAACTCGACATGACCGCCTAGTACGTCCTCGCCACCATCTGTTCTCATTAATGAACAAACGCTGATCAGCCATTTATAGCTTCAAGCCTGGAACGGCCGAGGTTATTGCTGTTGAGGCTGACTACGTCGACAGCAGAACCAACGCCTTCACAAAGTCCCTGATCAGCGCCTACAGCAAGCTGCCCGCCGCTGACGATACCCCTTGTGGTTACGCTTGCTCTGATCACGCTAGCTGGTTCCAGTACGGCTATCCCACCACCGCGCTGTACGAGGCTATCACTGGAAACGACAACCCCAAGATCCACACACCAGAGGATACCACCTCTGTCAGCGGATTCAGCTGGAGCCACTCTCTTGAATTTACAAAAGTCGCCTTGGCCTTCCTCTACGAGCTTTCCGTTTGAAGGAGATTTCTGCGGTAACTTGTATATCCACCTACAATCGTTTACACAAATAGAATATACCCGCTGTATCGCCTGAAAGGAGTCGGGACTGCCCGTACAATAAGAACGGCTCAGAGGTTGTCATGATTGGGGGGACGTTCAATGTGATCTCTCACGGTATGTCTGTACAATCTTCAGGATCCTGAGTAACTCTGGGCGGTGCAACCGTTCTTGTTTGTGTTTCGCGCCAAGTACCTCCCTAGCCTTTTCCAGTTATATATGACCTTGAAAGAATGACGGACTCGGCATCTTTTCATTGAGAGTTTGTTCGTCAAGGTGATTCAGGGGTGAATCTCCATCTGGTAGGGATGTGGGACGTTCAACCTCCGTCGAGGATCCCATGTCTACAGACCAAACATATCGCCGGTTATCTCTGGCTTCAAAGCTTCGACATTGGTTTCAAGTTTGAATTTTGTGAGTGGAATGCCGAGAGTCAGCTGTCATAGTTTCCGTAAAACGCCCTCGGCATCAGCGCACTGCCAATGGACTTGATCTTGAGAGCCATTTTACCCGAGTCTAAACACAAAGACGTAAACGCTATTGATCAGGTTCCCGGAACATACAATACCAAGCTGGGCTGTGTTCCAATGGGTGGGGAGATGTGTGCATAGACCGCAGTGGCCAATGTTTGTACTATTTGTCATCACAACGGCCGCACTGCCTGCAAAACGGAACCGATATGGCCTTTATTAACTCGACGCGCCACGGATCAGACTGATTATTTTTGTACGTGTCCGCCGGAGATTGAGGGCAGCTTATCGATGTGACGGCCAAGTGTCGTCACTAAGCAAGTCAAACAGGAGTCCAAACCCATGGCAAGTGATGCACCTCGACCCTATCTGATTGACACATCCGATTCGATAGATATTCCCTCGAAGGTCGTACGGCGAGCACGGAAGTAAAGAAAGCCTTGGTAACAAAAACGGGTAACCGAGCTCGCACGTTCCCTTGACTACTTGTTACCACACAAATGGACAAAGGACGACCCAACACCTCAGTTCGACATATGGAAATCTTGACTTGGACTGACCGTTGATCAACGTTGTCAACACTTGGGCATGCGGTCGACACGTTCCATGCCAGTCGGTTCTCAGCCTCAACGCCACCGCAGATTTGTAGTACAAATCTGACGTGGTCCTCTAGCGCCTCCTCCTAATCTCCCACATTCCCCCCTCTTCAGGCTCCAAGCTCTAAGAGTAGCGGATCTGTGATCCTTCTCTTTGGCTGAACTATACGCACTGCCTGTATCTTGCGGATCGACAGGTGCCTGTGCCCGAGTCCCTAATCCATAATCCACGTCGATCAGTAATCGGCACCAGTAATCTTCGCCCCCTCCTTCCCTCCTGAGGAAAGCCTGGGCGGTGTACAGGTGTACCCTTTCCTCAAATAGACTCGCACCTCGTTCCCTGTGACGGGTTGCCCTGACTTTCTCCCCCCACCACCCTCTAGTCACCTGTTGACGCCCTGACGAATGGATTCTTCACCTGCTCCTCAGCCGACGGATACTACTCCACCTCCACCTGACAATAACGCGTCTAGCCCACCACCACCACCCCCAAGCACGAATGATAATACACCGCCCTCCTCAGCGCCCCCTCCTCCCGAACCCTCAACGTCTCAAAACCCCCCACCGGTGACTGTCACAAGCGAGCCTCCGCCTCCGCCTCCCCCAAGTTCACCTCCAGTTCCGACCACCACGACCACCGATACCCCTCCGCCTGCATCTACCTCAACACCTGATGTTCCTCCATCCTCACCGCCGGTGCCTCCATCCACTGAACCTCCTCCACCCTCCAGTAATCCTCCGGCGTCCACGTCTTCGCCTGAGCCACCATCTACATCCAGCCCTCCAAGCATTACATCCGATAACCCTCCATCTACCAGCCCTCCTATCAGTGTATCTTCGAGCACTCCAGATCCCTCTGCTCGTTTGCTGCCGAGCACACTCGATTCCAGCTCCACTCCCCCATCTTCTGTTTCTTTGCCGACAATTGATTCAACCTCGACTGACTCGCTTCCACCGTCTTCACCCCCTCCGAGCTCTTTGTCCACTTCTTTGAGTTCGACATCCTCTCTGCTCCCCTCGATTTCAATATCCAGCCCGCCTGTACCATCGAGCTCGACTTCAAGCTTGCCAAGCAGCCTGTCGATTACGTCTGTTACGTCCTCACTTGAACCGAGTAACCTCCGGTTATCTCCTTCAAGCTCTACGGTCTCTCCGTCGAGTTCCAGCGAACCATCTTCTACATCCCCTTCCGTGGATCGTTCTTCGGTGATTAGCTCCGACTCACATTCTTCCATTTCTCCCAGCATCTCTTCATCGGTCACTAGTCCGCCGTCTTCGATAACGAGCCCAAGCTTGACTCTGTCCCCTTCTCTTTCACGGCTTTCTACGGATGACACGATTTTCCCGACGTCTACGCCAAGTAACATTTCCGTCTCCTCCATCACATCTTCAACCTCTCTACCTTCTTCCATAAATTCCCTCCCATTAACGTCACTTCGTACATTCTCACCCAGTTCGCTTCCCAGCGATATTTCATCCATTCCGCTCACCACCGATCTTTCATCCATTCCACTCACCACTGATCTTCCATCCATTCCACCCACTACCGATCCTTCATCATTTCCACCCGCCACAAATCCCTCATCCTTTCCCCCCACTACCGTCCCATCTTCCAATCCTCCTGACTCCTTGTCTCCTTCCTCTCCTCCGGACACCAACTCTGGTTCGCCGACCCTCCTACCTTCAAGTGGGACCAGGGATCCAGCAGTGACTGTCACAAGTTTTGTGATTTCTACAATACCTCCTTCCCCTGTTCCGGGCTCAACATTGACGCCCACTGGGATTCAATCATCAGATCCGGTCAACTCCCCCACAGACTTACAACCTTCACCATCTAACCCACTCGCTTTCGCAACTTTGCCAACCGCATTGATCGCCATGTCAGTGACATTGTCTTCCATTCTCATTTCTTGAATTTTCACAGACGGTTTTCAGTTCTACCCTCCCCTCTACGGTGTATGTGACGACCACCAACGAGCAAGGCAGCACCATCACTTACGCCCCTACCTTGATCACGACCACGATGGTGTTTACAAACTCCCGTGGAGACCCAGTGACAGTAACCAGAATCGTCAGCAACCCTTCCCTCATTCCGGGAGATCATGGAGGTGGCGCTGCTGCTTTTTTCGGCAACAAGGCTGCCGTTATCGGAGTTTTCGGGACCATCGGGTTGATCATCATTGTCATCTTATGTCTGCTCATTTGGAACCTCAAATTGCGCCGCAAACGTAAGAGGCTCGAGCACGACGACGCTGTCGCGGCGATCATGGAAGGACGACGGTCTACCGGTCGATTGACTCTCATCGACGATGACGAGGACGACAGCGGTCATGGGTATGCAAGCACGATGGAACGTTCTACTTCTGGACATCGCCGCGCGTCTACCCACTCGTATCACAACTCCAGTTCAAGCTCCAATGGGAGGATGAGCCCAATCGATAGCGCGGGACAGATGACTTCTAAAACCCCTTTCCCGCCGGTCTCGTTGCTTGCGGCTTCTTACAACCGCCGTAAGAGTTCTTCATCTCAAGGCCATGGTAGGTCTGGTGGAGGAGGTGGTGGGCGATACAAACACCTCCCGACAAATTCTGACGGCATGGAATTTGGAAGGAAGAGTCCTAGTCCTCCACCACGATTCTCTCAGGAATACTATCAGGACCCGTTCTCGGATTCGCCCTCTGTGGCTTTCCTCCTCGGTACGAAAGGAGGCAACAGGTTACATCATCCAGCGATCATGGACGAGTTCGAGCCTGCACCGCCGGCCCTCACCCCTCCGATTTCTCCTGATAGGACGCACTACGACGACCTGTTCGCAAAAAAGAGGGTGTTTGGCTACGAGAATCTGTGCTCCTCAAACGCTAGCGTGAACACGGGGGCCAGTACACCAAAGGACGTGGAGGTTCGACATGTCTTCGATGAAGAACTCGGTTCCGTCCCGAAGATTAGGAGGAAGCCGATGTTGGCGGTCCACAGTCGTCCTTAACTGGATCTCCATCCCCATCCTCGGTTCTCCTCGATTTCGTGGTACCCGTGTCCTCTATGTGACATTCGGACATGCCTTTCGGACTGTGCGTCTTCCTGTTCACCGCATTTGTTCTTGCTGGACCATGTTCCTACCGTCCGCATTTCTATATTGCACATTGACTATTTTTTTTTGGGTATTTGTTACCTCCACTGAACGACGCTTTATGCCTACCGATGACTAAAATGTTAATGCTATTTAAAATGTATCATATTCTCCTGTTGTTACGTTGTTCGGCGCGGTCGTAGACAGTCGTTGTTTCGTCCCCTTGCTACCAAAAGCCGAACAACACAATGTTTGGGTTCGCTAGAGATGGATAGACTGGTACTACAAGGGTTTTTCACCCGATGGAATACATAAAATCTGGGTCACATGGGTTTATGTCCACCCTCTCTCGCGTCGTGCATCATTCAAGTGTACTTGTCCGATTTCTGCTTGACATTCTCAGCTCCCTCCTTGACCTTCTCAGCGCCTTCCTTTCTAGCATCTTCTGCTTTGTTGGATCCCCAGCTGAACCAACTCGATCCGGCAGCCTTCGCTTCCTCCAACTTCTTTTCCGTGTTGTCGCGGGCGTCGACTAAAGCGTTGGAGGCGGAGGACTTGTATTCATCTAACTTTCGCTGGGCGTCGTGACCGTACTCGGATACGGTCGACCTCACGTCCTCCCGGGTCTCGGTTACCTTCGCCCTTGCGTCGTCTTTGGCCCGTTCAGCCTCCTGGCGCGTTTTCTCGAGCTTTTCCTTTCCGGATGCCTGTGAATGCCATCCGTCATTTTCATGACTCGCGGATATTGAAAGGGCTGGAGAACACGCACCCGGTATTCATCTACTTTGTTCTGACCCTGCTGGAGCTTGTTGTGAACGGAATCCTTCGTGGTGTCGCTTAGCTCGTGTGACTTTTGTTTCACGCGCTCGGCGTCACTTCGCGCACGGGGATCTGACGCATAGTAATAGTAGTAGAGGCCGCCCAGTCCCACAGCAGCCGCGCCGACGTAGAGCGCGGTGTTCTTGGAACCCTCAGAAGGCGGTGTCCCGGGCCCAGGATTGGGGGGAGGGACTGTCGAAGAGAATCTACGGGGCTGTAAGCAGAACACATGTCGTCAGCTCTGGGCATAATCAACACAGATAGCAGAAGTGGGACATGGGAACACGCACTGAAGTCCTCGTGATCGTTCTAGTCGCAAATCGGAGAGATGGCATAGTTCGCGGAATGGTCATGGTGGGGTAGAGGGAGGAGATGTTTCATTTTTCTCCTTTATAAGTGTTGTGACCTCCTGACTGAAGGAGGGGCGGATGACGAGGTATGACGTCATCACGTGAGTTCGGATCGGTGAACAATCTTGAATTCAACCTTCTCTCTGTCGGTCAACCAGCTCTTGGGGAGGACGGCACACGGATCAGCCGGAGGTTACGCCACAGGTGGATTAGTTGATCGGCTGCTGCGAATACACCAACAGGAATGTGGTAAACTGTGCATCGCGACGAACCGGACGTCCAACTCGCCCTTTTCTTGACGTACTTGTGGCCGTAAGCGGGACTGCGCAGGGATCTGCCAAGTCCGCCTCGTGTTCTCACGCCCGCAACCCACCCCCAAACAGTACCACGGCAACTGAGAATGGACCTGTACTTCTCCGCCCTCGACGAGCTGATTCAAATCGTATACCAAGGCTCAGCTAAATTTGTGCTGATGTCTAGGGTCGATCATGCCTCATGGACTGTTCACCTTGGTTTGTCTGGCTCTGAAGGAAGATGGTGGAGAGGTAAGTGGACCGACGAGGATGTAAAAACCATCACTGTGAGTTTGCGTTGCCCATATTAGCTTGTCTGGTTTAAACGACCGGTGCACAGGGTCCCAAGCCGACCGAGGATATGCTTGAGGTGTTCAGCGAGCGCCTTGCGAATACGATCGTTACCACGGACCTGATGATTGGAAACTGGAACCCAGAGAAGGGAACAAAAATTAATGTGAGGTGATGTTTTGACCACTGGATCTCAAACAAGGATTGAATATTGAATGTTGGACCACTCTTCGTTTCCCAAGCTGACCCTCGGACTTTCCTCCAAGAAACCAATGACAATAAACTTGAGCGAATTATCACCCTCGGACGCTGCAGCGTTCGCAACCAAGGAATTCCTTTCGGTGAGCCCCAGGTCTGTAGGAACTCACGAACGTTGCATACACGATCGAGACGGTAGATTGCACTCGAAGCACAGTCACGTAAGTGTCGACTGAACCCACCAACGTTTGGGTTGCCACCCCTAGAACCATCATCAAGTGCGCGCGGCCTCGTTTGATGGTTTCCTACGCATGTTGTCTCAGCTGGCACCATTCAGACCCCGTCGGGATTTCAATTTCGGCGTTAAACAATGACAATGGCGACAACGTGCCCACCACCGAATATTCGGTTAACCCTGTCCCCACCTCGGCTGCAGAGGCCTCCGACACGCGCCCCGAGACCCAGTCCCTAAATCTTTCGGAACAAACACTAGTCAAGCGGCCACATGTGTCTCCTAGTCCGGAACATAAACCAGTTTCTAAGCAACCTGCCAGTGCGTGAACCTCTGTCATTGACTTGGCGGTCACGAACGTGGAATTGTTTGTACAGAAAAGAGCGCTCCGCAGAAGAATATTAATGGGCCAGCTATCCCCAACAAACGGGCGAGGAAGGTGAAAGCGATGGAGTTTGGCAGCGATGATGAGTAGGGGAAAGGGCCCGTTTCGGATATACCGGCCAATTGACCGTCATAGCCCGTTACGCTCCGTCACGCGCCCGACGGTTAAGGAGTTTAGTTTATATATCACCTCAACGGGTCAATTATACTCTGACGCCTTATTCCTTTCCTCTCTCCCTCCTACGTGTCCAATTTGAACTCCAATAATGTCTGCCCAGTCCCACCACCGGACCCCCAGTCAGCAGCAGTCGCTCAGCATCGAGGCCATGTTTGGCCAGATCATGTCTGCCGTCCAGAAATCCGTGCGCCGCTCACATCCGCTTTCCTGACCGCCCAGAGTAACGTGGCAATTTCAGAACGCCGAGATTGCAGAGCTCAGGCATGAGTGCTCTGAACTCAGGATGGCCAATGCTTCTCTCGAGAGACAGGTCAAAGAGGGCTTATATGTATGTAAACCTTACAGTTGTATTCTCGTGATCGGACTCTAACGTCGTATTTGTAGGGTCTCAATGGTTCGAGAATGAGCTCAGGATTCGTTACCCCAGTCCCTTCGAGTCCTCAGCTCAAACCGAAATCGCCCTTCTTGCCACCACACCCGTACACCGCCAATATCCCTATCCCCCAGTTCAACTTCCTCGCCCCGGATGTTTCCCCTTCTCCTTCAGCCGATGTCGGTCTCAGCTCATACCCCTTCCAAGACCGCGAAATCCCCGGTTTTTACGTCGTGATCCCCGCTGGTGGTGCCGGAACTCGCTTGTGGCCACTTTCCCGAGAAGGCCACCCCAAGTTCTTGCTCGATCTCACTCTAAAACGGCGTTCGTTAATTCAAGCCACATGGGATCGTCTCATCCCCCTCTCATCCTCTGCCCGTACAACCATCGTCGCTGGTACCGCCCACGTACAGTCGATCAAGGACCAATTGCCCGACCTCCTTCCAGAGAACATTCTCTGTGAACCTGGCCCAAAGGATTCCATGGCCGCGATTGGTCTCGCCGCAGCAGTCATCGCCAGAAGAGACCCAGACGCCATCATAGGTTCCTTCGCTGCGGATCACATGATTTCAGGCGATGACGCATTTTTAAGTGCTGTCACTGAGGCTGTCGCGGTCGCAAAGCTGGATTACCTCGTCACGATCGGCATTGCCCCATCGCATCCCTCAACCGGTTTCGGCTACGTGAGGTTGGGTGAGAGTTTGAGGCTCACTGATGACGCGCCAAATGCCAGGAAGGTGTTGAGCTTCAAGGAAAAGCCGGACGCTCGTACCGCTGCCGCCTATATCAAGACCGGTAACTACCGTTGGAACGCCGGGATGTTCGTCGTGAAAGCCAGCTTTTTGATGCAACTCTTGAGCGAGTCAAAGCCCGAGCTGCACGATGGTCTGCAAAAGGTCGCCGAAGTGTGGGATGAAAGTGAAGAGAAGAGACAGGCAGCTTTGGACGAGGTCTGGGACGACTTGGAGAAGATTCCTATCGACAACGCCGTTGCTGAGCCCGCTGCTGCGACTGGAAGGGTTGCTGTCGTCCCCGCCACTTTCGGTGAGACCTATTCTAAACCATTCCAATTGATGTCAGCTCATTCGCCCATAGGGTGGGATGACGTCGGTGACTTCTCGTCTTTGGCTGAGCTCTTGCCCGCCGAAGCCAACCAGCCTCGTATCTTGGGAGACAGCAACCTCGGTATGTTTTTGGATCGAGATTACGAATCGACAATGTCTAATGATTCATCAACTCGTAGTTCTTACCGAGCAAGTTGCCGGCGGGATTGTCGTTCCTGGGTCTGGACGTCTCGTTTCTTTGTTGGGCGTGGACGACATCATAGTCGTTGACATGCCCGACACTTTAATGGTTACCACCCGTGCTCGTTCACAAGAGGTCAAACGATTGGTTAAGAAGTGCAAAGAACAAGGCTGGAAGAAGCTGCTTTAGGCTTCTCGTTCCGAGAACGAGCAACCGAACACCACCCATGCAATCCACTATTTGGGTTTGTCACTCTGGACAATTCGAACTATTTCGCAAGACAGTTATTCCCCATTCTTGTCGTGCTCCATCGTTACTATTGTGGACCTCGATACGACAAAGCGATTGACTCTCTAACCACATTTGTGTCTCATCCTTCGGATAATGTTTTCTTGTGCTTTTGGTGGTGTAGACTTACACAAACTCTTGACCTTACCCCTGTGACTGCCATATCTTAATTTGTCTTATTCCATTCTGAGTCTGTGAACGAAAATGCCGATGTCTTCTGACGCATTACCCATCACCACACGATCATCGAACGTTGGCCGCTTGGGAACCCAACTCCGGGGTATATCCTCATAAGAGGGTAATATTGGATTTAATTTTCGTCAAACAGCTCCTTCCGATTCTCAACTGGATAGTGAATACATACGGAACGAACTGTGTGTTCGCCTTCGACTGGGGATTGAGCTCGTTCGAATCGCCAACCATGAATTCGTGGCTTCCACGAACGCCGACGAACGAGTGCTATCTGTAGATCAGGATGTGGCCAGTAACAAATGAAAGCCATGTGAAGTGTGTTGTGTGCAAACCTCGGCGGGGTCGGGTCTCTTCGAACCAGCGAGGTGGATGTAGACCAAGTTAGGTTTGGTCCAGAATCCACCAGGAGAGACAAGCGGCTGCTTCGCCCTTACAAGCGTGCAGCTCGATCTGCAATCGGCTGATTATCAAGGGTTCTCCAACAAAGTCATACCTTGCCCCGACCGAAGTCAAGTCCACAGGGAACTCGGGGGTCGACACAATGGGGTTGTGAAGAGGGTCGCGAGGGAAATAAGCCTTCACATTGGAACCGTGGTTGTAGATGGGGCCAAGGTCCCAGGCCTCAGGCTTCAAAACAAGGTTGATGGGGGTAGGATTAGAGTTCAGGATCCCACTGTGATGGAAAAGAACAGAACAGAACGGGTGAGCGTCGTTGCAAGATCTGTTGAGATTGATATGGAGACTCACGCTGGAAGCGCTGAGGTCGTATCCTCAAACCTCACATTGGTGGACCTTCTCAAAAATTTCCCCTTTAAAGCATTTTGTATACCTAAAATGCGAGCCGAAAAATGGATCAGAACACGATCGAGAGAGCCAAGCGAAGATCAGTCCTCCGCTCATAGGATGGGGAGAGGAAAAGCTCTTACCGAACAAGTTGATAACGCATTTCTTCTTCTAGACACGCCACATGCCAGATTAATTTTTCGCCATCTTCCATGGTGTCGGTTCGGGTAGTCCTGTATGGACGCCGGAAGTGCCCGTCCCTGATGAAACACAGTGCGTTAAGGCGGCGCAAACGGCGACGAGAATGGGTACCGGACCTCAAGTGCGAATGCAACGCGTAAGAAAGCACAGTGTATAAAACCCCCGCTCCCCCAGCGATCAAATAGTAATGCATAAAAAACACACTTACGGGTTGACTTTGAAGAGGTCGATGCAATTCTTTCAATAAGATATTGATGAATCGATCCGCTTCGGTCTGACATAGGAGGTCGGCAGCCGAGACCCGACCCCATGTGTGATATCATTGGCGTCGGTGATGGACGACCCGCGCAAAGTCCTGGGTCGCACAGTGGGGACCAGCTGTAGGGGATTTTTAGCGACGTCGAACTGGACCAAACCTCTACATCCCGCCATCTCCATTCGTTGGACGAATCTCGCATGCGAGCGTTCGTCCTGTAGTAGATGGCAGAGAGGAAACGATGGGAAAGGCGTTCAGCAGATAGCTCAAACACCGCGGTAGGCGGTTGGGACATGGTGCGTTGTTGTTCAGCACCAGCCAGTGCCCGATCACTGGGACGGGTCCATAGGTTTGCTGGCTTGTCATCGGCGAAGGTCCACCCTCTCTGCATCTCTTGGACGTGTAGCCTTTGTAGTGCAGGTTCTTCATGGCGAGGTATTCTGTCGGGTGACTGGTGACAGATGTTCAGAATTAGTATATGATTACCACCAGCACAGAATCAGGAATCCTGGCACGGCTTTGGCGATGCAGTTTCACCGCGGATTTTCTCTGGCGAACTGATGTCTTGGTTATCCTCTTTGATGTCGATCGATCGCGTGAATTGTGCGCTCAAGTGGGTCTGAGACAGAAACCCGCATGTGGACGGACATACACGTATGGTATGTCTAGGATGCGTATAGGTATCGAAGGACATCACTAGTGCTACCGACATGTCTGATGGGCGTTGGAGCTCTCGCCTAGTAGATTTCGCCCCACTCATCGGCATCCACGTTGAACCACGTAGGCAGACTCGCCCATACCTCCGTCCTCGCTCTCTGTACCGCATCACAAAACTCTCCATAACACCAGCGACACACGAAAAACCGTCCATCCGTTCTCGTTCCTTCAGTGGCCAACATATTCGCACATTCCGCTATTGCGAACAACACGTCCGAATTCCTGTTGCACAACAAACCGTTCACGTCCCTGAGCAAATCGAACATTACGCATTCGAACGCCATTCGACAGTTTTGAGGCCGTGTGCAGGCATGGCTCGGCCGCCTACCTTCCAGCTCCTTGACGATGAATGTGGACAAGAACCTGCTGGCTATTTCACGCCCTCTGAGTGTACGGAACAGGTCCTCTTGGGATAGGGTATGGTGCACACTCGGATCAAGGTTCGACTGCATGCCAGACGCGATCTGGCTGGGGGTGTTGCGCGATAGGTCGTAAAGGGCGGATAACAGAAGTTTGGGGGCGTCGACCTCCTGAGAAAGTTTGACAACCTGTCTGTTCAACAGAAGTAATGTTAGTGACCGCGTGGAGGGATGAAGACCGAACGACTTTTACATTGGATGAGGTAGATTAAAAGGCACGACTCCTGCATTGCTCGGATTGATGTGGCTTTCTCTCTCATCCCATTGGGTCAAAGTTGAAGGCCAGGTATGAGATAGTCCCGCGATGACATGTTCGCGCAACCAATGTTCAGAGTATTTTGTCGCCAGTCGAAGGACAGCAGAGATTCTGCAGAAGTCAGACGCATCGTAACCACATATGCTCCTGGAAAGCAGCTAAACCAAGCTAGGGACCAGAACATGCGCAGAGGACGTACATTCCATAATGGAGAGCGAGCAGGAAGTCGGCCATGTCGTCGGGAGATTCGTCAAGGTGGATCACAGACTTGACCTGAAGCCTGAACTTTGTGATATCGACATCAAGCCCGGGTATGGAAGCGTCCAAGAGAGCCTCCAGCAGTTCGGGTTTTCGCTCCACAGTCGGACTCTGGACAAGAAAGTAGTATTTCCCAGTCACGATCGCAATATCTCCAGCATCGAACGGAAGGCAGAGGTTGAAGCATCTCATGCGGACTCTAGGATAGGGTAACAATCCGGGCTCAGGGTTTATGTCTGTAGAAGGCGAAGAGGACGAGCTGAGGAGGGCGAGTGCGGTGTTAGAGCTGAAATCGGTCATGTCTTAGGATGTTGGTGGTTCGGGTGCAAACAACAAACTTGACAAAAACGATCATCATCCTCCAAAATGTCCGCAACATCCACTCAACGAATCGTGCCCGGTGCTCCTCCCCCTCCCCCGATTTCGACCAGTAAATCTTCCCAAAAGAAAAAGAAAAAGGCGGCAGGCGGAGCGACAGCGGTCGCCTATGACACTTCTACAGCACCCTCCCCGCTCACCGGAACTCAAAATCTCGAGGCCGTCACGAACGGTGTCTCGAGTCAGGGTACACCTCTCACGCCTTCGACGCCTGCAGCTGTCTCGGTGTCCTTACAAAAACACTCTCTCATAGCGGACTTGATCAGCAAGCGTCTCAAAGCCGCTCAAAAGAAACTGGTATGTGTGCCAAGGTTTCAAACCCGCGTTCGCCGCTTAGATCATGCATCCTCTTGGGCAGAGACGTGTCAAGGATTATGTTAGCTCTGGAGTTGAGCTCAACGAGGATCAAAAACGTTCAGTTTCCACTTTGCCCAGCCTTGAAGCTGTCGTAAAGGAGCTCGAGGAAGTTAAAAAAGCTATTGAGGTCAGACGACCAATCTATTACCCCATTTTCCATAGGGATTGACCGTGAGGAACGTTCCAGGTGCATGAATCTGAATTCTCGAAAGAGGAATCAGCCAAGAGGGCTGCAGCAGACGAGGCCCAGAAAGCTGCCATTGCACATGCCGTCGCAGAGACAAAGGTCGGCACGTGGCTCAACTTACAACATTCACATTTGAGCCATGTTAACACGATTGACAGGCCACGGATGAAGCCACTGCCAGGCTTATCCTTACCTTCACCCGTTTGCCAGGCCTCATAAACAATTCACACCCACTTATCGCTAGTGCCGAAGTGACCGAAACGGAGGCGCTCGCGATCGTTTCCGCTGTCGAAACTCTGACAGGGGAGGAATCGCAGTCAAAAGATGATATTATTTCTGGTCTCTTTTCTGGACAAGGCGAACTGCAAGGGGTTCCATGTAAGGAGATCATCCTTCCCTTCAAAGTCATGGCCTTGACCAGAGATGTCACTCTAGATTCCAGGTTGATCGAAATCGCCCAGGTGGTCAAACGCCCTCATCAAAATCTGTCAGGAGAGGGTGCAACCGAGGGTGCTGTCGGCGAGCCTGACACCGGAGCCGACGTCACTGCACATGGTCCCACTGCAAGTCTATTGTTTGTCCAGGAGAGTGAACTCGACCACGAAATCGATGTTCCCCCTGTTAGCGATGTTCTACCTACAGACGAAGCGATTTCATACGAACCAGAACCAGAACCGGAGCTGGAAAATAAACCCGTGGAGGCCACGGAACCCGTAAGCGCATTACATCGTCACCCCGACAATTCTGCTAATGCAGTGCGTCGCGATCAGATACAGGTGTCTGCTCCGATTGACTGGGCTGCCGAGGACGAGCACGACCTTCCCCCGATCTCCGGACTCCAGGAAACTTTCGGAGGCGAAGTTCAGCCAGCTCCACCTGTCGTTGATGATCAGGCTCCACCAGAAGATGACGGGTTTACAACGCATGGCGGTCGCGGGCGAGGTTTCCGTGGCGAGAGAAGGGGTGGAAGGGGTGGATATCGCGGAGAAGGAGGTGGAGGTGGGCGAGGATATGGTCGAGGGGGAGATCGCAGTGGTCGGGGCTGTGAGTAGTCTGTCGGAATGTTCGCCGGACTAAAGGCTGACCTACGACCTTGACTCAGCTTACCGTGGTAGGGGGGATGGTGAATTCAGAGGGCGTGGAGAGGGTCAGGAAAGAAAATCTACGCACATCGTCGTTGATACTGATGCTTGGCTGGTGTTTATCAGGTTACCGTGGTCGGGGAGATGGCGAATGGAGAGGCCGAGGCGAAGGTACGGGGATTACTATCCCGATAACCCGGTGATTAGAGACGCTGACATGATTGCTTCAGGCTTCCGTGGACGAGGGGACGGACATGAAGGTTATCGTGGTCGTGGGCGGGGAAGAGGTAAATAATGTCGCTGCCTTGGAAGTGAGAGATCGCCGACCAATCCTTTTGTCTTTTCAGGTGAAGGGCGTGGCGGCCCGCCTCCTCAACCACAATAGGGGTAGCATAACGTATTGACCGCCCCGCTCGCTTCCAATCCGCGTGGGTCATTCGACATAAACAGCAATAACAAAGAGATTCAGATCACGTTCCGTCCGATGACAAGTGCGGGATTCCATAAAACTTTATAAAAGCTGAGGGATCGGGTTGTAATATTTTTTGTCTCTCTTTCCTCCCTCTTTCCTTTCCTTCGTTGTCGTTATCGTCTTGTAAAATGCAGTGCACTACTTTCGTTTTAGTTCTCGTCGCTCTCTTCGCCGTTCTCTCTGTCGCTCACCCCGTTCCCCACGTCGTTCATCGTCATCGCAATATCAGGGTCAAGTCCAGGGAAACCGAGCACGCTTGCAAGCCCCCTGTCATCAATAGCGTCGAAGCTGACCCTCCAGCAACGACCTCCACCCCTGCCCCAAACGATGCCCCAAGCGACATCCCCAAACCCGACGCCGCGTCCTCGATTCCGATCACGAAGCCGTCTCTGATCGCCAAGCCTTCCTCCCTTGTTCCTACCTCGACCAGGAGTGATGACCAGGGCGGCAAGCCTACCCAGACCCCAAGCACCGGCGGTGGTGGCTCCTCGACCGACAAATTGTTCCCCCTCGGCTTTGGAAAGTCGTTCTGGACAACTGCCAACGGAATTGACGGCGCTCGCCCCATGTCTGACGCCACGTTGAAACCTACCAATGTTATGAACGCTCTCTCTCGTGATGTCGTCAAGGCACCGGATGGCAAGCTTGGCATGAAAGCGCACTATCCCCAAGGTTCCTACACTTTTGGTCACGACCCGTTGGGTGGCTTCTCGTTCTACGCCAAGGGTCCCTCCGATGTCGATTTGTCCAACGCTCTCGAGGCTACCTTTGGTTACTCGGTATTTTTCGAGGAGGACTTCGATTATAAGCTGGGTGGCAAATTGCTCGGGTTCTGTGGGTGACACCGTCGCATTTGTCAAAGCGCTTTCACTGATCGTCGTCCGAATTTGTAGACGGTGGTGATGATGATGAAGTTGCCGTCGGGTGTTCCGGTGGACGACGTGATACCAGGTGCTGGTCCACCCGTCTCATGTGGCGGACCAAAGGGCAGGGTGAATTGTACACCTACCTTCCCTCTCCTGAGAACACAGGCTTCGATGCCAACAGGAAGTTGTGCGACGTTGCCCCCAAGTCGGACTGCAACCCCACTTATGGTGCTTCTGTCGGTCGTGGTGCCTTCGACTTCAAGTCTGGCCAATGGAACACCGTTTCTCAGCGTGTTCGTCTTAACGACGTTGGCCAGTCCAACGGAGAATTGGAGCTCTTCTTCAACGGAGAGAGCGTCATCAACGTTAAGGGGTTGAAGTTCAGGAATAGCGCCCAGGGCCGCTTCCGTGGTCTCCAGGCCCAGACTTTCTTTGGCGGTAAGTTACCCCGCGACCCCCTGTTTTGTGGTGTGCATGTCTCATCCCTCCTATCTTCACAGGCTCGAAGCCTGAATTCGCTTCACCGAAATCCCAGAACACTTGGTTCTCCGACTTCTCCGTCGCCATCATCAAGACCCTCTGAGCGGCTGAACAGCGACTCACGAGTTACGATAACATCCCACGACCCACCCTCCTTTCTCTCTGTGCCCTGTGGTGCACTCTTACACATGCACGCATTCATTACGCCCCTCCCTATCATTGCTTTACACCTCACTCGCTTTCCTTTGTTTTCCGTGAGCGATCCTATGATCCTCCTCCTTTGGCATACCTAGAAACCAGCGCTCGAAGCGCTGGGTCCGTCTAGCGGGCACGTGTCTTAGGGCTGACAGCTGCTTTGTCCTTTTGTCGAAACTGTGTTTTGGCCTGGTAAACTTTCAAAGTCCAACTCTCTTCCCCTCCTGGGATCCACTTTCTCTGTATGTTACCCCATGTTGTTAGATCCATTCCCTTAGAGGCGCAAGTTTTTGCGATGTAGTGGTTTTCATCTGTTGCATTATCTAGATGGTACCTCTCAGGTTGTAGGTGAATGGGAATGCAAAGCGTTTAGCCTACGCTACGCTCCTCAGACTCAACCCCTGTTTGACCTCTGGAACGTGGACCGGCGTCAGAAACGATAACCTACTCTGGGTACTGAACATCCACGAACCTTTGGCTACGTGTTTATAAACTATCGAAGCATTTCGTTCTGTGGTTGCATGCGAACCGTCGTAAACAAATCACTCCGAGTCGATTGGTGTGCGTGCGACGTGAACTTGTAAGCCGTTATCGAACGGACACCCTAGAAAATAAGGCGTAGGGCCGGCAAACGGCAGAGCCCGGGACCGTGCGCATGATATTCACAGGAGCAGGAGCACGTAATGAATGTAAAATTTTGTAGATAACTACATGCAGATAAAAATCATGTTTCTAAG
>Ga0307514_10001149_pt1 | contig 36169 bp, 30 predicted proteins | sample 16_EM_MG_FD_203088 | JGI IMG/M metagenome (GOLD analysis project Ga0307514, IMG submission 203088) | Populus trichocarpa ectomycorrhiza microbial communities from riparian zone in the Pacific Northwest, United States - 16_EM | ecosystem: Host-associated > Plants > Roots > Unclassified | place... | reverse complement strand
GTCGATATACAAGGTCAAAAGCAAGTGGCTTTAACGTGAGCTCGGCCTATGTCTTGAAAAGCGACATGGACCTTTATTCGCCAGTAGATGCGGTATACAGTATGTACGGGAGGTTGTAGGGAAACTAGTATACCGGGATGAATTAACAGGAAACATGAACAGGACATCCAGACATAAGGGCGGAGGTACCTATTGCCGAGTTCAGGTTAACTTAGGTGTGGTTCCTTGCAGTCGACACACCCAGCCAATTACCAGGTACCTACCTAGATTTAAAGAACATGTACCGTACAAGTCACACAGTGCTTGCTTGGCATTAATTATTTGCCTGCGCATGTACTCTATGCATCTGGGTGACAAGGCTGGCGCCAGCGTACAGGAGTATCTTGGTATATGTGTAAGTAAGTGTCACGGAGGAATAAGTAGGGTTACTTACTGTGGGGCACTACACAAATTCATATACTGGCGAAATTTGCAAACTACCAGCAGCCATAACAGCATCCAGCATGGCCGTAGATTATGGTGGTAAAGGTGGCTGGTGTGAGATCTCTCACAGGGCACACCCAGACTGGGTGGACTATCAACCAGAGCACTGGGAGCTTGGACGACCCCGGCGGGGCTTACGGGGGACTACCTATCTTGGCGCCTACGACGAACTACATTTAAAATCATGTGGAAGCTTGGGAAAGCACAAAGCCCAGGAGGCAGTATCAGTCATTGTTGTGTCTGCAATCAATCTGGACACGGTGGTACCGATGCGAGACATCCTTTGCGCGGTCCGCAATGGATTGGATTTCGGAACTCTGGCTGCAATTGGGCACATCCGGTGGAAAAAAACGCTCTGCCGAGAATGTAACTTGAGGCCAGCCCAGGGGAATTCGACGTGGAATGTGCCCTGCATCTATCGGCGATTTTTACAATTTAGGTCTACTAGTCCGGAGCTACCAGCCACCAGGGACGGTGGATTGAAGTCCTGGGGCAGTCCGAGGTGCGACTGTACAGCGGACATGTCTGAAGCAGAGCTTGGGGGATTGGAAGCTCAAGGGTTATACAAATGGTCCGTGACAGATGGAACTATCAAAGATGCAACTGGGGTACCACCCAGGCGATTATGGGACCTTAAGCACAATCGCGTTGTCCACTTCCATGGAGTGGTGTCCAAATTGTGTCGTGAGTGCTTTGATGCTGTGAGTATGACCTTTATTTCTGTGAGATTCATGATCTTCCGAAATTGTTCCTTGTGCCAGTATGGGGGGCCTCAGCTGAGACTAAATCACGAGGCATCCTCCGGAACCCCCCTTGTTATTGCAGGATACAGACTTGCTAATTTCTTGAGATATTGTCCCCGGACATGCGTATTATAGGCTGAGGCACCCCTGCTCTTTGAACAAGAGTATTCCGCAATATCTCACAGTTGGGTTGATAACATGGAACCTAAAGCGGGGCACCACAACTCGTTTGAGTGGCTAATCCCACAACCCCCTGACGCCAACCTCGACCATATCCGTAACCAGTTATTACAAGAATTCAGGATAGAGTATTGCTGGCTAGATGTCCTCTGCCTTCGGCAAAAGGGAGAACTTGAGGACGAAGCTATAGAAGCTATACGCATGCGTGAATGGGAGATTGACGTTCCAACAATTGGCAATGTTTACCGAAACGCAAAGTCCGTTTTTCGCTATTTCAATGGGCTAGGGCTTCCGATGAAGACTGATCTCGAGGCCTGGGAGAGCCAAAATCATTGGAATAATCGTGCATGGACATTGCAAGAAATCCGACCAGATGATGAAATGATCGATGTCCAACCGCACTGGGCCCCCATTCAAGGGCTAGTACCACTTAATACACCTATTACAGGGGCGGCCCCACAAAAGACCATACGGCAGATGCTTCAACCTATTTCAGAGCTCTCGTTAGCGGCGCATAGTGAGCAAGGTTGCAGTATCATTCGTTTGGCAGGGCAAATGTCTCAACGCTTTTCTTCCAACCCAGTTGACAAGATTGCCGGTATCAACTACCTGATGTGGCCCAAAGGTAGAAGGTTCGATTTACCTATATATGAGGAGAACCTAGGCATTGATGAGGGATGGCTGCGCTGTGTAGGCTCGATGCGCCGTGACTTAAAAGTTGAGTTACTATTTCTGTTTCCATACCCACGGGCAAGCGGGCAAAGTACTAGCCCAGAGGCTGAGTTAGCCTGTGATGGGCGTTCTTGGATACCAACGTGGGCCCAGATAAAGAATCTTGCGGAAAAGGATGTTAGTGATGTGTGGGAAGGGCTCTCAATCCGTGTTTTGTCTGGGCAAGTTTATCCGAACCCGAGGAATCCATTCTATGTGCGGACGTATATGTGGAATCTAGCCGAGGTCCTGGGTACTCTAGTTTTCAACAGTCGCATCATAGAAGTACATCCTGCGGGGGTGTACAAAGTCTCATTAGAGGAAAAGAATGTGGCAGGATTCTACACTCCGTATTCGAGCTCATTAGACCAGGGGTGGGAGAGGTTGGAATACGTCATGCTCTGCTTGTCATTGGAGATAAATTTACCATGGGTTGTTTGTCGTCGCCATGAAGCTACTACCGGCGATATGCGCGAATTCCACAACAACATAAAGAAGGTGACTGGGTATAAGCGTGTAATGTTACTCGAGAAAGTAACAATCCTGCGAACAGATGACAGACTGAAGATCTCGAAGTTTCTCAGGGGTATCAAACGACCAATGGCATTGAGGAGTTTTGATGCTGTCTACATCATCTAGCAGCTATTACAAGTTCGTGTAGTCTACAACATTCCTACCCACGTCGACTAGTACATATACTTGGGAGTGTTGTTTCTTTTGGCTTGTTTAGACAGCTGAAGATTTCCACTGGCAGTATTTAGCATGTTGATTCTAACCGGTTCAATGTGGGGTCATACTAGGGATCATTATTTTTAGTTTTGGGTATTTTCTACTTAGTATCGTCCATCTACATCTCTGACTTCCTCATTCATTATTTCACATCTCATGTATACCCTTCGCATATTTAATATGACAAGATCGTTCGTAGAGCAGAACAGCCTACCACATTTATTGCCTTTGTGTGTTTCTAGTTTTATGGATATCGATTTTTCACAATATTACTTCAAAGCTGGTTATAACAGGTCACATCTTGTGATCGATTCACCAATCTCTCCCATATAGTGATCTGCCTCCCCTTGGACTTTGTATTTCAACCATGAAGTAAGTATGGAGTATGCCCCCCCCTCTTGTCCACAAGATATGCCTCACATTTCGTAAATAAAAGCTGTTTAACCTTGTTCGGGGCGAGCCAGTGATTAGGCGAATATCTGCACTTGCTCGGGCCTAACGGCGTTTGGAATGATCGAAAAAAATAATACTCGAGTCTTGAGGAATAACTAACAGGAAAGTGGGGTAGGTGTCAGACCACTGGCCATTAGGTGGTACCTACTCTGGCCGTATAGCTCAGTCGTAGCAAGTTCATATCTGGTTTCGATGCTTTAGAATAGTACTTTTTTGCTATTGGTATTGGAGAGGTGTGTGTTTTGGTGGGGGATAACTGTCCTGAAGCATTAAATCTATTGTAATCTCTACATAGTTGTGGTTTGGTTCAAATGATGTTAGAGTGATGTTTCTCTTCGAGGCTCAGCTCCTTGAATTAGTACGTAAGATATCAATATTCAAGTCTAGATGCTGTCTTTTAGTGCTATGTACTATGCATACTTTTTTCTAATAGCTGATTATATGGAAAAATCGTAGACTGCCAGCAAGAAGTCCTTATGAAGACCAGCTGGATTGCGGGTCTAGGTTGCGCTTTTGCACAACGAGGGGTGGGCCAGTGATTTGGCGAATATTTCTCAGTTACAATCACTTTGTTGGCCTAACAGGGTACGAAGGATTTCAAAGCATCAAGATAGTATAATACTCCCCGTAAAACAAGACAAGACTTTTCTCATGTCTTGCAGAACAAATAACTATATACAAGAGGTGTGTATATATGTTCTAGGTCACTTCCAAGCGGCATACCTACTATTTCTGTTAGGAACTATCACCAGGGCAAGAGAGAGAGTCATGCTAGGCACTGACAACTGTGGGCGGGGCCTAGGTAGCCTGAGCTACGCCCGCGATATTGATAGAGTAAGAGCTCGATTATCCCACCTAGGTATAAGACGAATTAACCAAGTTGTTGCATAAGGAAAGAAGAAAGGGAAAACATGAGTAGGAATAGGAAGAATACATATACATCTATATGCCTTCAGCAACAAATACGATATCACCAAATTCTGTGAATAACAATGACCCCGAAACGTACAATCGCAAATACATATCAGGGGCAAAATGCTCATGAAAAAGTCCAGTATGCCTAATTAGCGTCTGACGCCTGCAATGCCGCTGGGGCTACAGTATATATGGCTGCGGCCACCAGTATGAATTAGCATGGCAATAATGATGGTAGGCGGAGCAATCCCTCTCGCCTTGTTTGAGGTTGTGGAGCTTCCGTTCCGCCGTAGCTCGTGCACCAGGGTTGTCGTAGGTGTTTCGGAGAGTGGAAATGAAGGATAGGAGGTCGATCCCCCAGTGGTCTTATCGAGGTGGGGCTCGAGCCAATCTGCTGCGGAACCTGTCAGGTAGGATGCGGCATATGCTATTTTCGCCTCGTTAGCATATCGAACAGGGCTGGACGGGAACACAAGGGCGAGCTTGGTCATGAATCTAGTGAACTTGGAACGGGTCCCATCGACGTTTTCGGGTTCGTGAACCTTGGGGGCGCGGGAGGATGTCACAGGGTTCTGATTGGCGATCAGCGGGGTCTGGGTGAGCCCGAACCGTAGGTAGCCCCTGGTTGTTGGATGCTATATAGTAATCATGCGACAGGGGTCACGGACATTGCAAGGGTGACGGAGCGACATGGTACATAGGATACGGAGTGACATGGGATGCGGAGTGACATGGGAGGTACGGAGTGACATGGGATATGGAGCTACATGGGATACGGAGTGACATGGGATACGGAGCTACATGGGATACGGAGCTACATGGGATATGGATACGGAGGATATTTTGCCTAGGAGGATATTTGTATACATAAAGACCTGAGGGTTTCCTGTAATTATGTGCTTTCATCATCATCGAATATCATCTTCATATTCCTGTCTTCACTATTCGCACAAGAGCAAGTGACCAGACAGACGTCTATTTTCTACTCTGGTTGTAATTTGAAGGTCGGCGTTGTGTGGCGAGTGTATGGGGGCAAAGAAATTGGCTGGGGGGGCATACTTACTTCATGATTGAAATAAGGGGAGGCGGATCTGATCTCGTGCCCAGACCGATTTATTTTTTGGGCGTGGTAAATAGGCGGATCACTATATGGGGATGTTCACCAAATCGGTCAGAATATCAAGTACTTACAGTACAATAATTTATTGAAAGCAAATATGGCGCTAAATTATATAGGGAACTAGGACACACTACCCTTTCTAGGCAATAAGAAATATATCATAACCTCCACCGGTCGTCCTATGCCATTTGGTATAACTGGCTTTGCAGTAAAATTGTGAAGGCAGAGGAAAAAAAACCGATATCCATAAGCCCACAAGCAGACAAAGATCACGATAAAATGTTTTGCTTAACGAATGATCCTATGTGTGAAGGATACATGAGATGCGAAATAATTAATGAGGGGCAGAGAGCAGTAGTCCGAGATAACAATGCTAAGCAGAAAATACCGAAAATTGAAAGGAATGATCCTTGGTATAATCCCACCTTTGACTGCCATTGGACTGCCAGTGGTTGGAACCAACATGCAAAATACTGGCAGCGGAAACCCCACATGTCCAAATAAACCAAAAGAAACAACAGCCCCCATGTATATACACTAGTCCACGTGGATGAGAAAGCAGGGGGTGCTGTAGCCTATAAGGAACTTGTAACAGGTGCTAGATGATGTAGACAGCATCAAAGTCCCTCGATTGCATTGGTTGTTCGATACTCCCGAAAAACATCGAGATCTTCAGTCTGTCGTCCGTCCGCAGCGTTGTTACTTTCTCGAGTAACATTACACGCTCATACCCAGTCACCTTCTTTATGTTATTGTGGAGTTCGCGCATACCGCCGGTAGTAGCGTCATGGCGGCGACAAACAACCCATGGTAAATTTATCTCCAATGACAAGCAGAGCATGACGTATTCCAGCCTCTCCCACTCCCAGTCTAATGAGCTTGAATACGAAGCGTAGAAGCCTGCCACATTCTTTTTTTCCTCTAACGAGACTTTGTACACCCTCTCAGCCTGTTTTTCTATGCTGCAGTTATTGAAAACTAGAAGGCCCAGGACCTTGGCCAGATTCCACATATACGTCCGCACGTAAAATGGGTTCCTCGGGTTGGGATAAACTTGCCCGGACAAAACACGGATTGGGAGCCCTTCCCACACATCACTAACATCCGTTTCCGCAAGGCTCTGTACCTGGCCCCATGTTGGTATCCAAGAGCAGTTACCACAGGCAAACCTAGCCACTGGACTGGTATTTTGCCCTCTTGCCCATGACCAATCCTGCCGACCTCGTGGGTACGGAAACAGAAATAGTAACTCAACTTTTAAGTCACGACGCATCGAGCTTACGCAACGCAGCCATCCCTCCTCAATGTCTAGCTTCTCCTCATATATAGGTAAATCGAACCTGCTATCTTTGGGCCACATCAGGTAGTTGATACCAGCAACCTTATCAACTGGGTTGGAAGAAAAGCGTTGAGACATTTGCCCTGCCAAATGAATGATACTGCAACCTTGCTCACTATGTACCGCTAAAGAGAGCTCTGAAATAGGTTGAAGCATCTGCCGTATGGTCTTTTGTGGGGTCGCCCCTGTAATAGGTGTATTAAGTGGTACTAGCCCTTGAAAGGGGGCCCAGCGCGGTTGGACATCGATCATTTCATCATCTGGTCGGATTTCTTGCAATGTCCATGCACGATTCTTCCAGTGCTTTGGGTTCTCCCAAGCCCTGATATCAGTCTCCACCAGAAGCCCTAGGCCATTGAAATAGCGAAAAACGGACTTTGCGTTTCGATAAACATTGCCAATTGTTGGAACGTCAATTTGCCACTCATCCTTGCGTATTGCTTCGTGCTCAGATTTTCCCTTTTGCCGAAGGCAGAGGACATCTAACCAGCAATACTCTATCTCGAATTCTTGTAATAACTGGTTACAGATATCGTCGAGGATAGCTCTTGGGGGTTGTGGGATTGGCCACTCAAACCAGTTGTGCCACCCCACTCTAGGCACCATATTATCAACCCAACTGTGGGATATTGCGGAATACTCTTGTTCAAAGAGCAGGGGAGCCTCAGCCTATAACACGCATACCCAGGGAAAATATCTCAAGAAATTAGCAAGTCCGTATCCTACAATAATAAGGGGGGTCTGGAGGATGCTTCGTGATTTAGCCTCAGTTGAGACTCCATACTGGCACGGAGTAGTTTCAGAATAATATGAACCTCACAGAAATAAAGGACATACTCACAGCATCAAAGCACTCGCGACACAATTTGGACACCATTCCATGGAAGTGGACTACGCGGTCGTACCTAAGGTCCCATAATCGCCTGGGTGGTACCATAGTTGCATCCCTGATAGTTCCATTTGTTATGAGCCATTTATATAGCCCTTGAGCTTCTAGTCCCTCAAGCTCTGCCTCCGACATGTCCGCTATACAGTCGCACCTCGGGCTGCCCCAGGGCTTCAATCCGCCGTCTGTGGTGGCTACCCCATGGAGCTGTCCTGGTAGATACGGACTAGTAGACCTAAACTGCAAAAACCGCCGATAGATGCAGGGCACATCCCACGTGGAATTCCCCAGGGCTGGCCTCAAGTTACATTCCTGGCACAGCGTTTTTTTCCACCGGATGTGCCCAATTGCAGCCAGATTTCCGAAGTCCAATCCATTGCGGACTGCGCAAAGGATGTCTTGCATCGGTACCACCGTGTCCAGAATGATGGCCATGATTGATACTGCTGCCTCCCGGGTTTTGTGCTTTCCCAAGCTTCCACAGGATTTTAAATGTAGTTCGTTGTAGGTGCCACTATAGATAGCCGCCCTTGAGCCCTGTCCAAGCTCCCAAGGTTCTGGTTCATAGTTCACCCAGTCTGGATGTGCCCTGTGCAAGGCCTCACTCCAGCTACCTTCCCCATCATAATCCACGCACTGTCCACCGGCAGGATAGTCCTTTCTGTGGCCCGCATAGTATTCTTGATCTGCCGCAGTAGTCTCTGTGGGAGCCCCGTTTTCAGCTGCCCGCACCAGTGCTGTGCCAAACACGCTTTGTACAGTGGCGCCCACATCACCCCTCTCAAGCAGCAGTCGCACAACAGCCTCGTGCCTGTTATCAGCTGCGCGTACCAGTGCTGTTTCACCATTCTTGTTTTGTGCGTTGGCGTTTACATCACCCCTCTCAAGCAGCAATCGCACAACAGTCTCGTGACCGTTTTCAGCTGCCCACATCAGTGCTGTGCCATACTTGCTTTGTGCATTGGCGTCCACATCACCCATCTCAAGCAGCAATCGCACTATAGTCTCATGCCCGCTTCCAGCTGCCTGTATAAGTGGTGTAACCCCATCAGCATCCTGGGCTGAAAGTGCTATGTGATCAACCCCAACCAAAAATCGAACAATGTCATCATGGCCGCCCAAGCATGCTCGATGCAATGCCGTCATTCCCTTTGTATCCTTTGTGTTAATATCGATCCCGTCTCGGATTAAGCTCTGGACAATGCCCAACTGCCCTTGCCCAGAAGCCTCCACAATGAATGTGTGATCAGAGTCATCATGGTCATGATTGAATGTGCAGTCAACTTCAGTTTCGTGAAATAAAATGTATTTAGGATGCTGGGATCTGAGATGTGATTGAAGTTCGGCATTCGTTGCAAATCCTATCTCAGCCGAAGGGCATGTTGTTTCTGTGCATCGAAAGCTCCTATCGTGTAATTCTTCGTGCTTTTGACGCTCTCTGGCAGAGGCGAAACCCTGGGTGAAAAATGCACAACTTTCCTGCCGACACTTGAAATGATTGAAAGCATGTCCATAGAATTTCTGTAGGTCCTGAACTTGTGCTGTGGTGTAGACTGGTTCATGCTGACCTTCGAGGATAGCCCTAGCCCGCCCAACCTGTATCCTAAAATTCAGGAATTCGAAGGGTGAGGGTGCCCCAAGCCTCTCGCGTGCAGATGCGAGAACCGTAAGCTTGCGGAATACCTCAGAGAAACGTGTGTCCTGTAAGACCTTTAAACGCTGCATAACCTTGATAGGCACGCTTCGGTCTTTCTTTTTTTGCTCAGTGGCCTTCGACGAATCCCAGTTGCGTGTGAGAAATAAATTCAAAGCTGAGAGGAGGGAATTCACAAATGGCTCCCCGCTACTAGCCTCTGACAAACAGAGTTCCACATGATCATACCAGTATACAGCTGCATAATCCTGGAAACAGTAATACCCCTTGTGCACAAAGCTTCTGACCTCGTCATCATTGAGGTCAGGTTTAAAACAATCCAGGGTAAGGTATTGCACACAAGTCAAAGCAGCTTGTAATCTAGCATCTGCAATGTTGATCCATGGTTCGAGCTCCACAGGGCCTGTGATTGACTGATACCGCTGCCTAATAATATATCTGTTCATCAGTGTCAGCAAGACTGTGATCAAGATCTTAGGTGGGCGGGGCCCTTAGACCCTAGTTCTATAAACTCACTCTCTAGCGGTTGTGTGAACAAACTGTACAGTTTCGTCAGAGTGAATCTCTACCAGAGCACCGCACAGCTCTTTTGCATTTAGTCTTAAGCGCCTCGTCTGATCGAAGGTCGCATCAGTGGTGCTAATACATAGGGCACCTTGTATCTCATGCCACTTGAGAGGGCGTCTGGAGCAAGCAAGCCAGCCAAGAATCCTCTCTGCATAAACACGCGTACGGTAATCCGAATTGATTCTATATAGAATCTTATCATACCTAACACAATTTCAATAAATAATACTTACCTGTTCAAAGGGAGCTTTCACTTACACATCTCCAAAGCCTCTGGGCAAGCAATCTGGCTGCAGTTCACGATAAACGTCCTCAAGTGTCAACTGAACACCTAAAGTACTAAAAATCGCGTAGCAATAGAAGTACATCCCTAATGATGTAAGTTTGGGCTGCTTCAAAGAAATATGTACGAGAGCTGAGGGCTTACCATCTGCTCTTCTCATCACCTCGTGAAAAATTTCTTCCGTCTTCTGGTCTGTGAGAGTGTGTAAGTCCTGAATTCGCTTCGCCCATGTGCGGGCATAGTCTTGCATTTCAGAAAAATTATCTGTGCTTTTCAGGGTTAAGCACACAGCTTTAGAGAGTTGTTTCCTAATGTCAGCTTCATCAGTGCTAACAAAGAGCATCCGCAGCGAGCCAGGTACAGCATCATTCCGCTCTTTTACCAATCTGGCGAATAGAGAGATAATCTCTCCTCGTACATCCTTGTCGCATTCATCCAGACCATCAATAATTATACAAGTCTTCTCCAACACTTGCAAACATTCGGCCAATAGGTCCTTTCCCACTTTGTGTGAAGATAGTTTGAGGTCCCCAGTTGTGTTTTTTGCTTGGAGAACATGGGGATACAGTTGGCCATTCGCCCTAACAAGCTGGGCTATCACCCCCTTTAAGATCGCCAAGAGGGTACTCTTATCGTTGTTCCCAAACCTGCAATAAAACCAACCCACATCAAACTCGGCTACGTTGCACACTTGCTCAATTATATATGAAGCAAGAACCGTCTTACCTGTAGAAACGTTAGTTGTTGCCCGCAAAATGGTGCTTGCGACAACCGTAGTCCCATACCTGCCCCAGGCTTCCCGTTGAGCCAAATACAAGATATGTGGGTTGTCTGGGGGTCAATCCATTCCTGATAGTCACGACAACTAGAGAGCCACTGCCCAGTGGCAGGATAGTCCTTTCTTTTGCTCGCATAGTACTCTTGATCTGCTGCAGAACAAGTCTCAGTTGGAGTCATTGCCAACCATTCTAAAACCTCCATCTTTTGTCTCCATATTTCCACTTTTTCGTGCTGCCTGAACCGTAATTCTGCCTCTTCATGTTGCTTACGGAATTGATCGAAATGTAGTAAATTGGCTTGTTTTTCGACCAGATCCTTATAGCGGAGAAGGTTCGTGCGGATGTCTGCGAGCACTGCGCTAACCTTAGGACGAGCGATATCGAAAATCGCTATCCACACTGTGGCATATGTCAGTTACGAGAATACTGCCCGGGTGCAAGCACTTACTGGGTCTCCTGATGACTTTGTACACTTGAGCATGAAAGGTCAAGAGGTCCTTATATACATATCCGAGCATTTTGTACATATGGGGATTGCTGTGAAAATATTCTTCATACTCAGAATATAATGGTAGGCATTCTCCGATATCCTCATATGCAGAGAGAACACATTCAAACGCATCCACAAATGTACTAGATATCTATGCACTATTATTTCAGGAAAAATCTTTGGAATTACCTAACACAAAACAGGTTTGATATCAGGTACCTACCATTAGTACGAGTTTAATAGGGCCCTGTAGGATAGAATTTTTGAGTCAGTAACATATCCATATTGTAATAGCTACAGTTTGTGAACTAACCCAGATATACGTCATGATGCTGGAGGTGTTGAGAAACACCTCTATAATCTTTCCATATTGCCTCATACCATCAAGGAATGGCTTGATTCGCGCAATATTCTGCATTTTCTTTTTCATTTTCTGGTTACGCTCGATGTCCTTGATAGTCTCGTCGACATCTTTGAAATCCACAAATTGAAACTGTGCCAACTCCCTCTTGGAAAGACCTTTCTTGAAGTCACTTAACGCATCTTCAAAGATTTTTGAGCCTGGTAGGGGGGGGGGTTGGGCAGGTGTCCCGGAGGATGGGAGTGGTGGAGAGCCTGCCGATGGAACCGGGACAGACTGCATGAGGTGGTGCTGTTGAGCGATGAAATCTAGGTTTGGTCCAGATCTATTGAAGTATTGATATGATATTAATATGGGTACGTATGTATAAAGTGGGTCGATAAATTCAGATATACGCAAATTACAACTATCGCCAAGTAAATATGGATATCCACATGATAAAAGGTGGAGGTGCCGACAAGGCTGAGCAAATTTGCCTTGGCAGCAGATCACACACATAATAGGCTGCTTTTAAACAGCGTTTACCCTCTCTGTGCCGAGACTACGTTTACCGTAAGTCGTAACCTCTTGAACGAGGTTTAAACGAAGTCAGGCGCTTCAAACACTCAAAACGTCGTTTGGACGGACGATTTCAATTTGCAGCGCTAGGAGATATTTTTTTTTTGAGGAGCCTGGGGACTAGGTACATGAGGCTGGCCCAATTGCCCCATATGTACCTACCTACCGCGCCCGCTGCGCCAATAGGCAGATGTGGGATTGCGGCCTTGGACTAATCACGCACAGTACCGGTATGCACCAAAGAGGTTTCAAGGAAAGTCAAGCTAGACTACAACCAGAGTAGGAGACTTACTTGCCATGTATCCCTAAGAGATAGCTTTAGCGCAGATAACCTAAGAGTCTGGGAACGAGATCACCCGGTCCCCTGTATTTCCCTCACCCTCTTGCACTACAGACATACCTGTTGGAGACCGGTGGAGAGCGACTTGTGGTTGGCAACCAACCAGACTACCACTTCAGCCAGCTGCGCACTGACAACTACGTCAGCACCCCCAGCGCTACCTACTGTAAGAGATAAGTTTGAGCTCGCCACTTTATTGAGGTTGGCGGTCATCACCGATGTGAACCCATCTTTCCTTTCTTGGGCCCAGCGGACATCATTATCCAACCACGCTCTCCCGTTCTCCCAATTTCTCCGCCCCAGCAACCTCTCCCTCACCTGCGTCCCCCCCCCCAGCGCCTCTGGGTCTCTCACCATCTTCGCCAATAGCCTAGCCTGCGCTCTCAACTCCGGCTACCTGTCTCACCAGCTCCTTCCTCGCCCCCTCACCGCATTGACGCACTTTCTCAGCGACTGGTATTGTAAGTATAGAATCGCCTCAGCCTGGATAATGGGGGATGAGGCGCTGAGCGTGGGGGGAAGGGTGGAAAAAGGGGAGATCGCGGAGGTTAAGCCGCAAGCTCACAAGGAGTCCAAAGCGGCGGATTGGGAGATAGCTATCCATGAAGCCAGGGGGGATGCCATTGGAGTCTTCACTGATGGGAGCCTGAATGAGAAGAGGAATGTTGGAGGGGGGTGGTATGTTGAGGGGGTGAGGGGAGGGAAGAGGGGGTGAGGGGAGGGAAGAGGGGGTGAGGAGGTCGCAACAGTGTGGGATGGAGAGGTGGTAGCGGTGAGAGGGCTTTTGTTGGCACCGAGAGACTGGAGAGTCCTGATCCTGTCTGACTCACAGGCGGCTATCGCAGCCGTGCGGAAAGCAGGTCGAATCGGAAAAGCCAGGGCGAGGGGGCTGGTGGGGACCCAACGCAGTGAGATGCGCCTGGGTGAAGGCTCACGTCGGCATCCAAGGGAATGAGTGACCAGCTGGCGAAAGAAGGGGTGGAGTTGGCGGTGGAGGATGAGGGGGAGGGGGTGGGGATGGTGATGACCGAAGGGGCGTGCGGCAGAGCTGAGAAAGGGTGAGGAAGTGGGAGCGGGAGGCGAAAGGTACGGGGATGGGAAGGGTGTTGAAGTGCAACTGGAAAGCTCGAGTCAACTACCAAGGAGTGCCGGAGATGTGGGAGGTATGCTGAGACTGGCAAGCACATCGCGCTGGTCTGCATACACGGAGAGAGGATTAGGAAGAAGGTAAAGGACCCCGATGGGGACTATGTCGTAGATTTGGTTGAAACGTTTTTCGCCAATCTAGACTTGCCTGATGCGGGGGCTACGATCGCGGCGGGGGTGAGCTTCTCTCTCGGAGTTTTTGTTTCATGGGTTTGGGAAACAGGGCGTTCAAGTGTTATCGTGCCTAGTCTCTATATTATACCCAAGCAGCGTGTGCACCTAAACCTTCTAAGGGGCGGGAACGGGGCGTCTCATGTTCTCGTGCCTAGGACTCAAAGAAAAAAAAAGATAAGTTTGACTAATCTGAGGCCCAGAATGCGAGTCCGTACTAAGTACCTAATGCCTATTTTGAGAATAGGTTATGTGGTTTAGGCAGCGTTTTCGCGTTTATTCACAGCCTGCTTGAGTTGTTCTATATACATGCATGATCTGGCGACACATGTTAAAACATGTGGAATGACAGTTTTTTTTTTTGACTGTGGAGCCATAGGGCAGTAATGGTAGCAGAAAGCGAACATAGAGAGGTAAACCTTATGAAGGATTGGACATTACCAATAGACGGCTGCTTCCGGATTTTACCCCAGGTTAAAGTTGCTGATGGAATGTCATATGAAAGCAAAATAGAGGTAACTAGGATAGAAGGATTCAGGCTTAAGGGTGTTTGGTGTGATATTTCAGCAAATATCGGCCGGTGCCTATTGCTATACATGGGCTTGTGCATACAACAGGGCTAGTATCGAAGACAAACCGCTTCCTTGATCGCGCATACCTTCCAGACCAATGATGCCCCCGTCACCACATGACGAAATTTCACCCGCTTTTGGTAGTCCACCTTTCCCCTTGCATTGGATCGTACCGATGACCTGGTATTCTCAAGTAAGTCGTCAAATTCTTCCTCAACTTGTGCTCTCGCACATTGAATCGTACCAGTGACCTGCCTCAAGTAAGTCCCTCAAAATATCCCATAACGTAATCCACCAATCAAGGAGCCATATCTTTCTCCCCCACAACATCCGAATCCAACCAGATTTCTAGAATTTCATTGCAACCCCCTCCCCATAAAAATTCCGTTGTGTTAGAGGGTGTTGTAACATGGGGTTTCAGCTGAACGCTCAACCCATGTATGCTGGGAGTCAGTTCTAATTTTAGTCCGTATTGCTGATGGCCATTTCACCAAAGCATAAATATGTCTGCCAATAAGACAACGAGAAGCTCTAGATCCGCTCCACAACCAGAGGAACTTCATCGTCATAGTCTAGATAGGCTCAACACGATTAATGACTCCCCCCCAAAAAACCAGAGGAACTTGAACCTGGATCTGATACCCAGCCTCAAGCTACGGGAAATGCGGATGAGGCAGGCACCCGTTAGGACCTCACATCAGGGTGTCGACTTGAAAGTCCTGACGCTCCTAACACGGATATGTTAGCTATAGTTTCTAAAGGTACGTGGTGAATGATAATAAGTTTAGTATATGGTAGCTAAGAGAGAACAGAGGTGGTTTCCAAGGGATTGGGGCAATGACACCAAACAGTGATACCAAGAGTTTTGTTTCCTGAAAACGAAAATCCCCGGAGTGTGGCCAGCAGAGAATAACTAACAGGAACTGTCGCCATAACGCCGAGTTACAGTAGCGAACTAAATGGACTTAGTAAGCAGAACGTGATGTACATATGTTTGGGATATGTTTTTAGCCGTGCCCAGGCGCTAGTACAAAAACACTGCCAGCCACGTGACTTTATCGGCTGGTGAACTAGCGCAGTGAGACAAGGCAGGTCAAGTGAGGAATAAAAACATGAGTTCAATTCCCAGCTCGATTATTTTTCTTTTTAATCGCGCTCCTGGGCAATCATCTGGCGCCAGGCTGTATCTGGGGCGCCTGTGATACTTGTTTTATAGCTCTAGTTAGGTAATCAATTCAACTGTGTTGTCCAGCGAAGGGCATAGTAGATATGCCACCTGCGTGCGACCGAAAACATATATAGTGGGAGGTGTTTTGGTGGGGGATAATTGCCATAGTTTGTCGGTTGGGTATGTATTGGGCGGTTTGACTTTTGGATTATGTCTCAAGCAACTTTGTGGGTAATTTTGCTGCATGGTGTTGGCTCCGTGTGACTGGGGCTATATCCAAAGTTACATTGTTATGGTACTAAAGATTGTGTAGTCTAGGGTTGCATACCTGCAGGGTGGTAGATGTTACCCTGATGTCTGACATCCTTGTGCTCGATCACTTTATTCTGCATGTTGTATAATTTAGATAACTACACACTGTTAGGACAAGTCCAGTATCCCAGCTCCCATGTCCAGTCTCAGGCATCTAGATGTTGCAGATGCCTGGGTTTTAGAAATTAGAGCTATGCTATAGGAGGTAGCCAGGATCGAGGATCTAGATCTGGATCTACTGAAGGGATCTATGAATCAGGTAACTATAAGTATGTACAAAGGGTTAGTCTGTTTGCAAACTTGTGACTATTTTCGCTTCGAGTAGGGCACTGAATGGTGCTCAGAAAGAAGGCATTTGTGTAAGGGCCTTCACCAGAACCCCCCAACATCCTCCACCTCTCTTTTCGGGTTAATCTCAAAAGGTATAGACTTCCAGATCATCCGCAAAGCTACAGTCTGAAAATGGGAGACCGGGGTTCTGCATGCTATTAAGAGCAATTATTTCGCTCAGGGTGGTTTTCAATTGATTTGGTGCATGTACGGATACTGTATATATGCATGCGCACTGTGCTTTGCGACTCCATTTTTCTGACTATGTTTCCTGAATCTTGAGAACAATCAAACTACCTTAGCTTGTCTTTGAGTACTAACCAAAGCTCACGATCTCGCGTAAATAGTTATAGGCTACTGAATATTGCATAGGTGCGACACTAAACACTCCACAGTGCGACACTGAAAGAAATGTTTGGTACATAGATAGCGGTAGCGAGTTGCATGAGCAAGTGATCATCCTTTGCAGTCAGCATCACTGCCCAATTACTAAACTCAAGGAGCATGTAACGTACAAGTCATAGAGTACTTACTTGACATTAATATTTGCCTGTACATATACCTAATGTGCAGATTAGTACGGATAGGTAATGTAAGTGTGGGAGCGGTGAGCCGTGAATCCAGTGAAGGATGTGCTATGTGAGCGAGAACGACAGAGGTAGGAGCTCTGTATTGTTGTGTAGTATGATAGCGCATCTACTGTTCGGTGAAACTTGTAGCAGAAAGAGCAGGCAATACGTGAGCATATATACATGAATGAAGAATAAATTTATGGGAGAATTAACATGTGAGGCGCACATGTAGAAGGTGAATAGACTCAAGGTTGGACAGGTTCGGTGACAGTATAGGCGGAATGATATGGAATATTCTAACAAAAGTAAGTGTCACGGAGGAATAAATAGAGGCACATATCGTCCACAAATTCATGTACTGACGATATTTAGCGACCACCAGCAGCAATAACAGCACCCAGCATGGCCGTGGATTATGATGGTAAAGGTGGCTGGAGGGAGGCCCTTCACAGGGCGCACCCAGACTGGGTGGACTATCAACCAGAGGGTTGGGAGCTTGGACGGCGGCGCGGGGCTCAAGGCAGACTATCAATCGTGACACCTACGATGAACTGCATTGATAATCCTGTGGAACCTTGGGAGGGCACAAAACCCGGGAGGCAGTATCAGTCATAGTTGCGTCTGCGGATCAGTCCGGACACGGCGGTACCGATGCGAGACATTCATTGCGCGGTCCGCAATGGATTGGACTTCGGAAATCTGACTGCAACTGGGCACATCCAGTGGAGCAAAACGCTCTGCCGAGAGTGTAGCATGAGACCAGCGCTAGGGAGTTCCACATGGAATGTGCCCTGCATGGTTTTTGCAGTTTAGGACTCCTAGTCCGTATCTACCAGGACAGCTCCATAGGGCGGCCACCATTGATGGCGGATTGAAGTCCTGGGGCAGCCCGAGGTGCGACTGTATAGCGGGCAAGTCGGAAGCAGAGCTTGTGAGACTAGAAGCTCAGGGGCTATATCAATGGTTCATAACAAATGGAACTATCATGGGTGCAACTGAGGTACCACCCAGGCGATTATGGGACCTTAGGTACGACCGCATAGTCCACTTCCATAGAATGGTGTTCGAATTTTGTCGTGAGTTTTGATACTGTCATTATACCTTTTATTTCTGTGAGGCTCATAATGATCGTTCCCTGTGCCAGTATAGGGGCTCAGCTGAGGCTAAATCACGGGGCATCCTCTCGAGCTTCCCCCTGTTTTTGCAGAATACAGACTTGGTAATTTCTTGAGATATTCTCCCCGGAAATGTGCATTATAGGCCGAGGCACCCCTGCTCTTTGAACAAGAGTATTCCGCAATATCCCACAGTTGGGTTGATAGTATGGTGCCTAAAGTGAGGTGCCACAACTGGCTTGAGTGGCCAATCCCACAACCCCCCGACGCCAACCTCGAGCATATCCGTAACCAGTTATTACAAGCATTCGGTATAGGGTATTTTCTGGTTAGATGTCCTCTGCCTTCGGCAAAGGGAAAACCTGAGGGTGAAGCTATATGCATGCATGAGTGGCAAATTGATGTTCCAACAATTGGCAATGTTTACCGAAACGCAAAGTCCGTTTTTCGCTATTTCAATGGGCTAGGGCTTCCGGTGGGGACTGGTCTCAGGGCTTGAGAGAACCCAAAGCACTGGAAGAATCATGCATGAACATTGCATCGTCATAGTCCATACCAGGGATCATTGTTTTTACTTTTCGGTCTTTTCTGCGTAGTATTGCCCATCCCGGGCTACTACATCTCTGGCTTCCTCATTAACTATTTCGCCTCTCATGTAGACCCTTCGCACATTTAATGACAAGATCATTGTAAAGCGAAAAAGCCTACCACATTTATCTGGTTTTGCGGATGTCAATTTTTTCTTCTGCCTTCACAATATTACTCCAAAGCTGGCTATAACAGACTATATCAAATGGCACCGGACTAGGAAAATGACTGTTGGAGGTATGTTGACCCCGCTTGGCGGGGGGCCTGTGCTAACCAGACTATGTTGGAGGTTGCTGGTGGGAGTCCAGAAAGGGTAGTATGTCCCCAACGGGAACTACCTTCCCTTTGGGGTTGGGGAAACTGTCTATTCCCCATATAGTTTAGTGCCATACTTATCTGGTTTCGATAAATTATTGCAAGTACTTGATATCTCTATATGATTATCTTGTAAACGCGTTCTCCTCGTCCCCAGGGGTACCATTTTGGTTGTGCGTATGCGATAGTCTGGTTGACACCGTATGCGACTTTTAAATGAAGGGCGACTGGAGTTATGGTTTCTATCCCCAGCTATAATATGTACTAGTTAGGTATCATCTAACTTTCTATCTACAAGCCATGGCAGACTCGAACGAGGCAACAAAGTTTACACCACCAATCCGTTCTATTACAGGAATTAGGTAAAAATGTTCGTGTGTAATTTAGTATATATATGACCCCCATATCTTGTTCACTTAATCCGCCGGAGGCTCTGAGCATAAAAGACCAAAATGTGCATGTGCGTCTTCCAATTCGTCCGACCTACATTCACTCTCCGCTTTCCTGATCGGCACATCAACCCTCCATGGCTCGACTCCGACCACGACCCAATCTCATTTCCTTTCCACGCGCATAGCGAAGCATTCAAGGTCTTTCTGCGCTTCTACAAGCTCCTCTACCCCTGCTGCTATGACTACTGCCGCTGCCAGGCACGCTTGAAGAGGGTAATGTATCCATTTGCTACCGAGGACTTGATGCATTGGCTTGGAGTGTGAATGATGTGTGTGTGGATTGAAGTTAAAAGAATTTGCTGCGCTAGATGCGATAAACTGGGGAAGATGGAGGGTTTGGAGAAGTTGGAGAAGTTGGGGGAGGACAGGAAGAGGTTGATGATGGAGATTGAGGCGGGGAGGGAGTGGGAGGGGGTGATTGGGATCCAAGCGGATGAAGCGGAAGAGGAGGGGTTGCTCAGTTTCCTTGAAGAGGATGAATGCGAGGATGAGGAAGTGGAGGGCAAGGAAGAGGGTGTGCATTATGATGGGGGTGGATACCAGGCGTACATAGACGAGGAGGATGAGGATGAGGAGGGTGAGGAATGGGCAGATGTGGACGATGAAGAGGAGGATTACGAGCGATGAGGCAGAGGCAGGAGCAGGCTAGGGCAGAGGTAGCGAGTGGTTAAAAACACAATTGGGGGGGGAGAAGGGCTGGAGTGGGCGGAAATCCATATGAGGGCCCAGCCTCAAATCCGGAACTGAACAGCTGGCGGGGTTCATATTGACAATTCAGCCTGGAGGGATATCTTACATTCCTCACAGCAACACTTAGGTGCCGGGGATGTGGGGAGAGGCCATCAGGCCATACAGTATATATTGGCAATGCAGATCCCAACTTGGCCCAGGCCCGGGCACAGGGCCTAGCTAGGCGCACTCAAGCGGCCGCCAATAGGAGCTTTGACTTGTAACTATGCAATTTATAACCTTTACTTTTTTTAACATATCTTTTTGATTTCCTAATTCTAATTATTAAATTTGTTTGATGGATTATATGCTTATGAGAGTAGCTACAAGCCATCTTCTCTCCATAGATATGGAGGCCGGCTGGCGGGGGTTCAGGGGACCAACGGCCTGAACGAGTACTTGCCTGATCTCTGGTGCGGGTGGAGTGTGCCTGTTTCTTTTCCCCTGTCTCTCTCCTCCCTCTCTCGTCTATTATTCATGGAGCTCCGCTGTCGCAATTCATGTTTAGTAAACAATTGCAAGTCATAATACTAGCCTGGCTTCAAAACTGTCGATTTTCTCCTGCCGCCTAGGAAAACAAGCCAAGGCACTTAGGGTATAGGGCTGCAACTGGCGAAACTACCCCTTTTAAAAAATCTTTTAAGCAGTCATTGATCGCATTCAGCCAGTCTGTCTGCATACGAGTAATGTTACCTGGGCACGGCATACGGCGCGGGGCTATGCCTCAGTGCCAGTGGGTACATGTAGTCTTGACCCACGCACCGCAGCCACCAAGACATTCTTCTGGTCTGGCTGCACCTCGTAGAGAATCTTTACTTACCGGTAGTCTACATACAAGTAGTTGGTACTTGCTTATCTTGGTTTCCCGTCCATCCCCACCGTGAGTCGCCTATCTGCAGTGATTACATAGCGCCCGTTAATGTTAAGGTTCCTCGCATTGATCCTATTCAGTGACCTTAGCATTGTCCTATTCAGTTGCAGATCTTCCCATTGTTCGTTTGGCAGAGGGCAATGGCAACAAACAGGGCCCAGGGTTTCTCACCCAGGAGGCACGACGCATAATAAGCTGCCCCACTCCCACCCAGTCTGGCTGCTTGCTGGGACCTCAACATACCTCTCTCACACTTCAGCTCAGCAACAGCAAGCATCTCAAGCACATCAGCACACTCGACTCCGTTTCCATTTCGGTACTCTCACTCGAGCCTTCCTTCAGCTTCGAAACTCGCCACAGTTTCTGTCTACCACATCCAGCATGTCGTTCCGTCGTGGGAGAACTCGCAACTATGGTGAGCTTTCCCAACCAGGCAGGGGCACTACCCCCGGCAACCACCAATCCCGCGAGCGCTCACTCTCGCCTGACGGTCGCCCAACCCCACTCAGCCATCCCTCAAACCCAGTCCGTTTTCGTTCCCAGACGGCCCGTCCAGGAACTCCTACTGCAGTCAGTAGCGATGGGCAAAGCCCTAGCTCGGCTTTTGCACTAGAAAGTAGGACTGTTTCAGCATCCAGCGACAGGAGTACCACATCCAGTATTACTCTGGAACTCCCTTCTCTAGGGTTCCCTCCAAACTTGGCCAATGCTCGCCATAGAATCGCTTCAAACTCCTCGGTTCATTCCTCAGCCTCAGTCGGATCAGGTACCTCAGTCGGATCCTACCTCGCCGGCCCTAGAGTCTACCAGCCAGGATTTTCACCGCTTGAGGCGTGTCTCCCAGTGTACCCAGTTATCAGCCAGATTCTTAGATACCTGAGCACTAGGTACATTCTCCCTCTGCACACGGTCTCTAAAGCCTTTAAAGCCTACATGGATAGCACCTACATCAGCCACTGGAGCGAGCTGGTTTTGTGCAAGGAAAGGCAGTGGATTCCATGTGTCTACACTCCACGAACGGCAAGAGAAAGGGTGGAGCTCGAGACAGTCTATCGGCACATCCGACAGTATGTCTATTGGAGGGTTGATGAAGAAGAGCGAGCCTTGAAGAACGTTAGGAACAGATATGACTACGAGGTGGCATTCATGCTGGATAGAGAGTTGTGTCTCGAGAGTAAGTTTGTGAGTGGTGGACGACGCACGATTTGGGACATTAAATATCAGAGGGAGAGGAACGTGCGCCGAAGCATTATCGGTGGCAGCAGATTAGAATTCGAGCCTGGCGAAATAGCTTACAGAAAGGAGATTACCCGCCCGCGGGTCTTCTTCAACAAAGGAGTGCATGGGAATCATATTACCAGGGCCATGATGTTCGCAGCAACACAGCTCCAACGAGCAGTCAATCCTCAGAACATGAGTCCATTGCAATTCGTCAAGACACTGGTTATTGATGGGTCGAATATCGATATGCCCTCCCTGGCGGTTGCGTTGGATTTGTCTCAGGTTAACGGACGTGGACGTTTGGAGGCCTTGAGTGCATGCGCATGCACTAATCTGAACCTGGTGCGCTGGGCAAGATACCTGGAATCCAGCCCCAGGGCACTTAGGCAGCTGAAATCGCTGAGGGTAAGCACTTTAGTATTTTCCTCAAGGTGGGGGCGGTGTTTTGTGCCTAGGTACTGACATATGCTGTAGATTTATCCTAATGAGCACTTTCCAATTGCACCCTTTCACTATGATGCGACAAAATCTCTTTTGCGCCTATACCGCCGTGCAAATATCCCTCACGACCTCCATAACCCTCCAGTTTTTCCTACCAAATTGACTCTTGAAGAGCATCTCAATATCACAATACCGCTGATCACTTCAAATTCGCCCAACGATTCAAACAACACTCCAGGTCTCGATGTTCATAAACTCCGTGCTGATAGCCTCGCAGGATCCCGCCTTACCCTCCGTGATGCATATGAGGATCAGCAGCGGGCGCTGGGTCGATGGATGAGGGGCCCTTATATCTCACATCTCCACCCTGCACTCAAGATTATGGCGCTTTGTCAAGCTCGGGGAGTTCAGTTGAACTTCAACTTGTGTGCCTCTGGATCAAAGTGTTTTGGATGGAAGTTAGTCAAAGACAGAAGAGCGGTTGGGAGGTTGGCTGCAGATGAGGATCTGGCTTTGACTACACACACTATAAACTCAGATCCAGAGAATATCGGGACGCATGTCATTGGTTCCAGAATCAGAGGGGAGAAAAAAGGGACTCGGGAATGTGCATGTTGTGGTGCTTGGGAATGGGCCTATGGTAACCAAGCTAGAAAATCGGGTTGGCTTAAAGAGGCGCTGGGGCTTCCCGAAGACTGGGCTGTAGAAGAGGATGGGGGTATTTCTTTAATAGAACCCCTTAAGCCAGAGGTCAAGCTATCATTTCGGATGATTTTCGGCCCCGACATCCCCTTTCAAGAAACTGGTAAAAATGAATATGACCGTGAGGACCATCGATGCAGGGAGTTAATGAAAGATGTGGGAGGGGTTAAGATGCCGGTTTTATTGAAGCGAAAGGAAATACGGGCTTTGGACAACTTCGGGAACTTAGGGGAGGTGATAAATATCTACAATGAGTGGTACACATACCCAGCTGGGTGTGGAGCTGGTGGGATTTGCGGTGATTGTGAGATGAACCTCACGTGCTGGGGATGTGGGAAGTATGTTTCCTATTAAAATTTTTTTTTGGTGTTTTGTGCTAACAGTGCTCTTGTTGAAAGATTTTATTGTCAGATTTGCAGTTTTATCCCGAATCCCAGGCGCACAACCGTGTGTGCCCTACCAATGCACTTGAGAATGTTGTGTCCAGATCGGAAGCATGGCCCTCTCTGCATTGGCTGTTATCCCAAGCTCAACACTACTTGTGGGACTTGCCGTGGCTCATATTGTAACGTCTGTTTCCCTGCTGGCATAAGGCTCCAGAAAAAGTGGAATCACGGTGACCCTTATAAACTCCTCCCGGACTCTGGAGCCGACGAAATTTGGGAAGAGTGGGATGATACAGATCACCTTGGGAGAGAAATACACGCTATCGGCAGAGATGAAGATCGCCCACCGAGTGAGCCAGAGGAATGGGATATTTCGGCTGGTGAGCAGGAAATTGTGGCTGCTAATGAAGCAGAAAACTCTGAGCTGCTGGTGGTCCAGGGAGGCGCAGAGCAAGTTGTCACCACAGTTGGCGATGTGGTGAGCCAATTGCAAGAAATGAGAGTAAGAGTCGGGGATGAAGCGTTGGATTTGGGTACTGGACAGCTGCCGCTGGATAATCATGCTGATGGGCCTGGGCCTGAGAATGAAGGTGACATGGCCTCCAATTCACATGTTGACCAATCACCGGAGGGAGAAGAAACACCAGATGGCCAGGGAGCTCACGAAATATCAAGACAGTTAGCGAGTTTATTACCAGATGTCAGTGGACACCCGACTTTGATCTCCTACACCACCGAGGTACCAGCTTTCCCCTCCGTTCAAGCCTATCATATTGCCAAGATCCCCCTTCAAAATCCCCCAAAGGATTTGGATTTCGATCTTAAAAACTATGAACCAGTCCAAATTCATACAACGTGTGATTTCTGTACTATGGCCGTCTGCGCTGTGTGCTCTCACGGAAAAGGAAAATTAAAGAATAACTGGGAATATGACCGCTGCGGGGGGTGTGGAGGGAGAATGTGTCCTGAGTGTTGCTATCAAGCGTGCTCAGCCTGCCAGAGGGGCCTCTGCCAACAGTGCGATCAACGGGAGAGAGAACAACTTGCCCCGAGAGCTCTTGCATTACTTTTCCCACATCTTCCAAATCTTTATGAGACTGGGGATGATGGGACCGTGATATATTCCTGCTTGAGATGTATGCTTCGAAGGGGAATTGGTCTCACGAAAGCTGTTGCAAAAGCAATAAATCCCCATGGGCCCCCGGTGGATGGGTATGGGAGGCAAGTTGATACTAATGGATTGGTCGATCCAAGGCCGGGGCTTCAAATAGTGAGAGAGCAGTTGAGAAGGGAGTTTGATCCTGGGAACAGAGAAGCACTAGTTGGGACGATGGAGGGGATTACTGGGGGCGAGGGGGGTTTATCGGGGGAACCGGATGGAAATGAGACAAGGGCGGGGTTAGGATTACTGCTGCAGGATGTGGGCACAGGGTCTGGGAGAGGAACAGCCAGGGAAATGGCATCAGGCCATTGGTGGAGTGGGGCAGATACTGAAAATGATACTGAGTGGATGCAGGGCGAGGACCAGGGAGAGGAGGACTGGGAAGGATATGGACATGAGGAGGATGAGGAGGAGGCACCCATGGAGTTAGCCTTTTTGTAGTTGATGGGTTACTACTACGATTGGGTCTCGTGAAGGTTGACAACAATGTTGCAGAACCAGGAATGGGTTGTGGATATCCTTGTTTGATATTGCTGATAATTGCTATTGTTGCTACATATTACCTTTGCTTGGGTCTGGCTGTGGAGTGATTGGAAGGGTACCCATTCGTCGGATTGACATTGATGTTTGGGTTCTCCTGGTGGTGGGGCTGTGGGTGAGGGCTTCACGTCTGTTTCACTTTTCATTGGCTATTTTTGCAGTGGTGGGTGGCTATTTGCTTTGGATTTTTAGCAGACTGTACGGGTTGGTAATTTCGTGGGGAGGGACGGATAGCATGGTACACTAGCAGCTCTCCCTCAAGCTACTTAATCAAGATGAGATTTTTTCTGTATAGGAATAAGTACCTAACATGTGCAACATTACAACAGCAGGCGTCGAGGTTCGGCTAGCATTTCAGGGTAACACCTTGATTTGGTAATTCACGGTAACTAACCATTACCAATCAAAATCATATGTTTTACCCGTCTGATTTTGGGCAGATATGTTGCACAGAAATCACCAATTAATACAAGCCTGCCAATTGAGCATTACGAATTGTTTTTTATCCCATGCCTCGGTTTGTAGCGGCTATTATGTCCCTGGTAAGTTACTATCGTAGTGCCGCCTCCGCTCCATTACCACCCTTGGGGATATATATGTATATATATTGGGGTGGGAGGATTTGCCTTTCCTACGGGGCCTTCTCTCTCAGTTGGGGACATAATTTCATCCAACAAGAGAAAGAGACAAAGGAAAGGTAAATATCCTTGCATGGAAGGACTTCGCAGTAAGGACCAGCTATAAGTGGAAACGTGGGAAATACTATCTCCCCAGCCAAATCCGGTCTTGGAGAGTTATATCGCATTCTGGAAAAAAAGAGAAAAAAAAATTGGATGTGGACTGGGAGATAAATCAGGAAATTGTTTTGCGCTACCCAATACGTCGGCTCTTTGTAATAGTATGTTGTTCAGGAGTTGACGCAAGAGAGGTGCTACTTGGGCCTGCATTGGGTTATGGCTGCGAGTCAACAGTTGTCATCCTTGATTCTTCGTCCTATGTCTGGTTCCAACATTGATGGAGAATCGAATGTCAATGTTTTTTTTGTTTTTTTGAGTCTATATGTCTATAAAGCCCAAGGCTAGGATACGGCGGTATCTCAATGTAGAAAATAGTGTTTAAGCTGCCCACCAGACAAAGTAGTTATTTCGCTTTATTTCAGTGGCTAGTGTTGGTATGGTGATCTCCGACCCTTTTTTTATATTTTAATTAATTATTACTCGCATTCAGCCTATGTAGGCTATGGCGGGGGACCACATCCCCCGAGGGGGAACCCGGCAAGGAACTCTCTCAACCACTGGGCCAATACAGCCCCTACTTACAGGAACACCCCCGTTAACGATAAGAAAATTACATAAAATATGGCCTATACACCGAAGAGCAGCATGGGATTTCGATGGACGTGGGTTAGCAGAGAAATGTATCGTGTGTATGGGGGGTGAGTGGAGGTGGCAGAGTGGCTATCTCTTCCTCTTTGACTCTTCTTTCTGAAGGGCTTGATAATACACATGAATCAATACTAGGAGAGGGGATGTGATTTCACATATGATGGGCCTACATCGGCGGAATATTGGGGGGGCACTATGAAGGTCTGGGGATCAAGCTGAGGATATTCTGCTTGTGGTACACAATATGATATAATTGTCTTTTTGGCTAGCTGCAGACATCGATCCTGAATGGCAGCAAGTTGGGATTCCGATAAAGGCTTTGAGCTTACCGCATGCTAACCAGCCTAGGAAAACCGCTGGCACATGCAAGGTCTTAAAAGATGAAATAATAGCAGTCCACATGAGCACTAGTTGTAGTGAGATACAGGAGCTGGATACTCCCTATGATAGTCACATGAATTTCTGACCCTTGTTACACAAAATACCATAGACAAAGAGTATTAGGGATTGGAAACATAAGAATGAAAGAAATGTGCGATTGCACGTGGGAAACTTCAAGGCTAGGAAACAGGACACAGAGGATATTAGGGGATGACTTCCCCAAAAGATATTAAGGAAGGAAATGCACATATTAAACCTATAAAGAGGCTATACTATGGAGACGTATTACGGCCAATTTGTAATTGGAGTCATAAGAAAGGAAACCGAAAGCAAGTTGCATGTGTTGTGAGGTGTATGTGTTCTGCAGGAGCCCCAAGAAATAGAAGAATGTATGAAATAGCGACTTGCTAGACAGGGGCGCTAGGTGGGGGGACTACGTTGCGGGGCTACATGTACATATATAACATCCTGCTCCGTAGTATGCTCTTCCACTGCATTCTCCACCTCTATAGCTATACAATCACGCTTTCTAACTCATTCAGATGTATGAACTGCCATTTCAGCTCCTGTGAGGGTACGCGTTGTAGCATTTCCTTTCGATTTCGTTGGGGAAAAGTAGAGTAAGGTCCGAGTGAAGCATATTGACGGGAACCGATGCTTGATCTGAATATTAATGTTGTGTTCGACTTCTTTCACATACCCTTTGGTGAAGGCATAATCCTGTAGGCGGTCCAGTATATTGGCCCATGGATACTATTCACCACCCATTGGATCTTCGCAGTGCATGGATTAAAGACATTGCGTATGTTGACTTGACACTTGCGTTGTTGAGCTGTGCAGTTGTGAGGTTGATTGTTATGGTTCCGTCCGATTACATATATGTAAGCACGCTAGAAGCTTCTGTCTGGCGGTGCTACAGTCCCTACAGTCGGGACTGACCGTAGGGACTGTCTCGAGTCGTCCCGGCCGACTTGTATATGCGTACATGGCACATGGGAGCATTGGGCCTGCTCCCCACTCATGCAGGACAAAATTGTCTGCACTCCGTGGGTGAGGAAAGGGATAGTATGGCGTATGATACTGTGGTTCTCAGCTGCTCTTGAGGGCCCATCCACCCGCAGTTCCTAGAATGGATCCGCCCAGCCCACTCAGTGGCTTACGAGAGGCCAGTGCCCTCCAGACTACCCTGTGGCCAACAAGAAAATGCAAAAATGAGACCATCTGTACTAAGGTGTACAGTCACGTATCACACCCTGATCATGAATCAAGCCCTCCACCTTTGCTGAGCTTGAGGTAGATGCCTTTGAGCACCATCTACCTATCCAGGGTTCTGCGTCTGTCTACTCCATAATGATACACAGGTAGTACGGGTTCCCAAAGCCGCCATGTTCTTACAGTGTCACTCTTAGCTCTGGTCAGGACATCGCTGACTGTCTACGGTGTGTTTGCCCTCGCTCTCCATTCCTGGGCCAAAGGGCCGAGTGAATGTTTCCCCATACTAACGGGACTACACTAATGGCAGGGCCGGGATGTACTTGTATAGCCCTGCCTACTACGGGAGAACGACAGCACAGCACACCGATTTAAGCTACCACACAAAAATAAATCGGTCTGGGCACGAGAACATAGCACACCCTGAATCACATTCCCGTATTCAAAAATGAGATTTTGCCGGATAGTTTCCTCCAGTCACTGGTAACTGTGTACGAAGCATCCACACGGGTTGGTATCAGTGTCCTCGTGGACGAAGTGGTTGATGCGATGATAGCCAGTGCTGTGACCCAAGGGAGGAAATGAGCATTGAAGAGTGAGAGACTGAGTTGGTGTGCGTTGCCCGAGTGGACGGGACAGACAGTTGTGCAAGTGCGTAGGGTGGGTACGTAAGCAGTGGCTAGACTGATACGGTACGAGCCAGGCAAGCCGGGTAGATCTTGGTTTGTAATTGCATATACTAGTTATATACTTTGCCTACATCTGGCTGTTGATGCTAGGTAGAGCTTTCCTTATGTAGTTCCTGAAGTATGAAAAAGTCTAACGTGATCAGAGACTGGAGGCGAGGCTAGAAAGATTACATATAGGTATAAATACTTACCTGGTCTTGCGCCCCAAACATTAACATACATAGCGGTCGAGGCTGATAGCGAAACGTGCCTGCGGCATCGAAGATGAGCAGCACAACCACGCCCAACCAGACTCCCAAGTACTTCTGAGGTAGATTTTGACTCTTGCTGAGCGGGATCTTGCACCGAAAGAGTCACACCTAAGTCAATCAGACTACCTAAGATCAATGCAACCTTTTGCCCACAAAGCGGTCCTAAACTAGACCCAGTTCCTCCAGATCCCGTCCCTAAGCGAGCTCCTTGTGACTGGACTCAACTGCAGCAGCCCCGTGTCCTCCATACACTTTAACTAGCTACATGTGCATTCTCTCGTCCGCTTGCACGGCTCCTCCAATCATGCCCTCCCTATCGCTACCTCTTGATGCCTACGCCACTCTCAAGCTCCTCCTCCTCCTCCTTCTATTTTAGCAATTGCACCAGTGTGAAATATAGAATGCAAGCATGCATGCGTACAGATGTTAATCGATTACCTAATATGGCCGTCTTCCCAGCCAGGTTTGTCACCAGTGCGATCGGACGACCGCTGACAGTCTTAAACATCTACAGACACCCCTGCCAGTAACTACGTGCTTGCTTCCTTTCACCGGTCTGATATCAGGGGACAGGGTTGCCATGCGAGAAGACCGAAGTGACCTGAGATTTCCCTCAGGATACTCGCTAATGCTGTCTCGCTACTTGGCTTGGCCACCAGAGACGGGTATTTTTAACAGATCATCCATCTACTCACATAAACTGTCGAAAAGTGAAACCTCCGCTTTGAACTACGTATACGCGAGCAAGCGTAGGCTTTTAACCCGCCCACAAGTAAGTAGTAAACTAACTACCATGAATTGGTAAGATAAAAATTTTTGACCGCGACTCTTGTTGGCCAGTTTATGCGGTATCGCGATTGTCTTCCGACTAGTGTTGATGGTATCTTTTCAACAATTAACTACTGTCAACAGGCGCTGTAATTCATCAACATGGATTACTTTCGCCGTCAGTAAACAAAAGATGGATGGGAATTTCCAAGGTGGAAGGGAACTCTTCCCCTGTTGAGTTCCTTCCAACTCCAATTCTGCAGATCACGTTTCAAGGAGGTCTTTTTTTCAGCAGAATATTCTAAATTGAGCCTGTTGGCTTAGGTCAATCATCTTCCTCTGACATTAGCGCGGTTTGGGTTTGGCCCGCGTGACGCCAGTTTGACTTGCAGCCACCGTGCACCAACGAAAGGAGAGCGAGAAAGGTTGGCTATCTTTAGCCTGCGGGCGGGTGCTCCTTGTACCTTGCAGGACGTTATCCTATCCTTCTTGGGCGCTTTCCATCGAAGGGCAGAAAGAATCTCGAAGTTTGCAACCATGCAGACCAGAGCACCGAGGCATAGCTAATCCTTGCTTTGAAATCCTTGCTTTCCTGTGCCGCCTGCAAGTGGACACAGCCAGGGTAATATGCAAAGTATTTCTAGGTTGTGAACAGAAACATACTACAAGCACTGGGTGCTTGTTGTGGCACTCAAAGCTGAGATGTATCCCTGGTGGGTTGACTGTGGCAACGGTGAGGGGAATCGCTACCGCTAGCTAGGTAACCCTGTGAAGCCCCAGCTCCGATACGCATGCCCCATGCTCGTATGCACTGCAGAGCCTCAAGTGTAGTTGCTTTTTCCATGCCTTACGACTGTTTAAAACCAGGAGCTGAATGCACAAAGTTGATATATCATTGGTTCTGTTAAGAAGAAGCCCCCGATTTGGCATGCCGTAAGGCTGATGAGAACCTAGTACATCGAAAGTGTGATTGAGAATCTGGTTGTCAGCTTCGCCTATTGTCCTTTTATCTTACAGGTTCTGAGTGGCGGTCTACAACTGGCAAATTCCGATCGCGTTTATAAGTGAATGGTGGGGGACGAATTTCATTCAACAATCCATACAGCACAGCGACAAATACTTCTGGATTAAAAGCGAAGGTCTTGTCAAAATGCCGGGTATTGCTAATTGATCCTCAGGTGTTATTATTTCAAGAAGAAAGACATATAACTTACAAAGATGGGTATTTTAGTTCCCCACCCGCAAATTCACCAGCAGAGTCCACAACGACCACCTGCACTTTCTGGCTCCAATAATGTCCGGGAGCCTATCGGTTGGAATAATTTCCCTGCTGCTGTTGTCTCCTATCCACCTGCTGTCCCAAGACATCAACAGTTTGTTGAAGGGAGTGAACATTATACCTGGGTCAGTAAGATTAATATTTCTATTTGCAGGGCCCTGGCACCGAATGAGCCACTGCTAATGTATAACAGGCCACCAGGGCAGCTCACCTACAACATTACCCATCGAATGGCGGGTCGTCCCACCCTACGACAGCCGTAGTGTCGGTCTCAAATCCGCCAAATGGCGGCGTTTATCATTCCCCAACAGCCACAATACCGGTTTCAAATCCAGCGCCGAGGACGCGATTACCACCCAAGAACACTGTCTCCCACCACCAACAGAGACAGGCCCGACCCATGGCCACCACTTTTCAATTCCCGAATTCAAGTCCTGGGCATCACCCCCACCCTCACAGCCATGATGGGAAGCATCACTCACCCAGATCGGGCAATCATGGTATAGAGAGTCCCTCTACTGGGGACTCCCGAACCCCTCAACGCTCTGGGCATGGCACGCCCAATCAAAGTCGTCGGGGATCTGCAATTTGCACAAACGGACCACTTCAGTGTCATTACAGAAATTGTGAAAAGCGTTGCGCAACTGACCATGAGTGGCGGTAAGTTTGGACCCCTCTTGCATGATAATTCAGAGACCAGACCTGAGCTGACTTTTGCCGGTAAGTGAACACAAAATTCACTGCCGCTGCCGCTACCAAGAGACCTCTGAGTTTCAATGTTCTTTCGTAGAATGTAGAGGGTCTACGACATTGGAAGCACCTGGTAGTGGGAATGCAAATAAACCAGCACGAGACTCGGATGACCCACACAGCTCTTCCACCACCTATTCGTCGCTCGCCGAACTTCTTGCACATGAAAGGAAGCATCACCAAGTCTTATTCTGCGTAGATTGCCAGCTCGTATTTCGTGGGAGCCAAACGGACAAGGCAGAAGCTCATCGACAAACGTGCACAGCCCAGAATATTGGGCGACCTTATAACTACCCCATTGGGCTAGGCCTTCAGAAGCCAAAGTCGAGCTCCCAACAAGGTGCAAAAATCCGCTCTCTCTGGGTGAAAGATGTCAACAAAACCCTCAGCCACCACGATAGACAAGAACGTGCTGACTTTGTCGACCTGACATATCCCGAGCGGTCAACAGAAGAACGTGGAGAATTACCTGGGCACTCCATGGGCGAAGCCGATGGCCATGAAGACATCAACTGTCCTGTGGCTCTATCAGAAACAGTTAGACGCGCGATGGCTATACAACTCACTGGGACACTCGAGTTACATAACCACTTCCTCCGCAGCGCCTCCGACGCTGTTCTGGAACTTACCCCGCAGGAAAAGGACAAAGTGAGGGAGTCCCTAACCAGCATGGCAAACCTCCTCCGGATTGAATTAAATACGACAGGAAGCTCGGCCTCGGGTATAGTGCAGACAAGTCCTGAGGGCCACCACAGAAGTTTCTCCACCCCGGCAATTGAAGTTTCTACCGAGGCCCCTACCACCAACGGACCTTGCTCCTACGCTGAAGCGGTGTGCATCGGATTACAACCTCCGAAGGTGGGACCGTGGGCAGATGAGACTGAGGTCACCATGAACCCCTCAAATGAGCCACAGAAATGTCAAATGAAGACACAGCGCATTCACATCCTCTCGCGGAGTAACTCGCCATCGCGGGGAGAAAGCGCCTCTTCTGTACCACCTACAGCAGACATTCAATCATCATCTGGAAAGGCATCGATCGAGGTCCTAGAACCGAACCTACCGATTTCAGCACTTAGACGTGTGGGCACAAATACAACAGTACTCTCAACAGAGGAGGGTGAACCACCTCAGGAAACCCACATTCCACCCGAAGAGCAACATGTGTACTTTGTCCAAATGATGAACTGTTGCCTCGGTGCGGTGTATGAATGGTTCGAAAAGAACCGGGAGGTCTTGCTCAAAAACTGCGAGTGCACAATCTTGAACGCGGGAGATATATCCCACACAACTCCCATGCCAGAAGGTCATTTAGGGGCAAACCCCTCTGGTGCGTCCCTGACTAAGCATCAAAAGAGACGGCTTAAGAAGAACCTTGCTGCAGCTACCACTGACGCTGGTAGGCCTCTTACCCCTAACCAAAGTGGTACCCCTGGGGATGGTACGCCGACCAGACCCTCAGTGTGTCTCCTCCATACCGTAACTTCGGTAGATTCCCTGAACCTCCCCCGGTGGACCCACCATCTCCGCCGTCTCGTGGAGCAAGGACGTATTCCTCCCTCAATCATCTCCAACCGAGACTCCTTCTCAGGTGAAATCCAACCTGTCGACGAGGTCCGCCATGCGGTCAATAAACACAAACAGAAAACAGACCGGGACTTACTCGCGCTTGTTCAGCAAGCGAGGAAATTCTGTTGGCAGCTTAAAGACTGGGAGAGATGTAGGCAGTTAGATGAGTTGTATGGGTTATTAGAGGATAAGATCAAGCTGGTGAAAGATGAGGAAGGATGGGAGTTGGCGGGGGGTGGTAAGGGAAGTATGAGGGGGAGGAGAGGAGGAAGGCATGGAAGGAGTGATTCGAGGAGGGTTGTTACCAAGGGGTTGAGTGCGAAGGGAAGTGTCGTTGGGGATACCAGTGGAGATGACACGGAGGGAGGAAGGCGGGCGTCGGCGGTGAAGCATGCCTTTACGTGGCCAAGGATGTTGGGGTCGGACGAACTTATTGAGTGAAGAAGGATGACTCGGTGTGGCGGGGCTGTGCTGTTGCGGTCTTGGATTCGTTGGCTGAGAATAGGTTTCATTCTTTTATTTCCGCTGGCGTTGAGCTGAATCCAGCTGAGATTTCACTTTCGGTTGGGAAGTTTCGGGTTTGGCATAGGGTTAGGTACGGGGGTTATGATGGGACATAGACGGGAAAAAAGGAAGTTGGCGCAAGCCACACTGTAACGACAGAAATATGCAGAATGGAGACTCCATATGATTTCCCACTTACCTATGCAAAAACACATTACTCTACGCAATCGATAATCACATTTCTTATTTGAGCAAATCTTTGTAGATGTAGGGTAGGATGCAGAAACCTCTACTTGCTTACATGAATCCCGAAAGGCAGAATTAAGTTCGTATGCGGGCGGTCATTCTGCATACCAAAGGTGCATGCCAAGACTGAGCCGCCTGCCAAGAATGTCTGGTGCGGGACGGCATTCCAGAGCCCGCTCATGTCGGCATTCGGTTCCGGTACAGTGGTAGATACGGAGTATGTACGTACATCAAGAATCCTGCCTCACCCAACAAAATCCTAACAGCCAAGGGGCATCCTCAGGGAGGTTTTCCCGTGCTAGACTAGTCAGTGAAGTCATTACGGAGACTAGTCCCAAATGGCCTTGGTAGTGGAGGTAAAGGAGGGAAGTGTTCGGGAAGCTGCGGTAAAGGATGTCATTCTCCGATATGTGTATTCATCATAGCGGAACAAATAAAGACAAGGATATAGAGGCTGGCATAGGTAAGCTGCTCAGATATTGAGCCGCCCATTTCTAGTCTCGTTCTATATTGGTTGCCAAGTCTACACTAATGTAGATATGACTTAACATGTTACCACAGCAACAAGGGTAAAATGATAATTTTGCGCGTATGCGATATCAAGACAGATGCCGTGGATCACCAGAACATGTCGATATCACAGCAGCTTCTGCAGGAGACTCCATAGTCTCAGTCTATGTACACCATCCCACAGTAGCTTCTTATTGTATTTCTTATATAGCAATTCCATAAGATCACTCAAAATGCATGCGATTTGACTCCGGGATGCTCCAAATCCTTGCTGCATATTTCCCCAGCATTCTGGCTTCCGAATCAACCCATTCTGGAAGCGCTAAATACCTGATAAGTAAGCTCACAGATATGCCAGACACTCTGTATCACTCTATCCTGCAGCCGCTAATGACCAGTCCTTCTTCTCTATGCAATTGGAGCACGATATGCAGCATCATCATTATCATCATCACCATTATCATCATCATCACCATCATCATCATCACTATCATCATCATCATCACCATCATCATCACCATCATCATCATCACAATCGTCATCGGAGATATCTGCTACAAGTGCACTGGTAGGTATACTGCGCTATCAAGAGTACTACCCACATAAGTATGTCCGCGTCCGGTTCTATGGTATGTTGTTGCACGTTAATGATTACTAGGGAAAGATATACACGAAAGAACTCCTTTTGCATACTCTACCTAGTGCTTACATAGGTGGTGAGATAGGTAGTTAATCCACGAGGGTCCAAAACCTCTTTAATATTAGGACAAAGGTTTTCAATGCCACGGCGGCAGGGGTATAAATTTTACAATAAGAAAAGATTTGAAATAGACCTCAAATCACACCTAAAGGTTTGAAATGGACCTCATGCAGCCTCTTGGCACATCCAGCGTGCAGGAACAGCACTAATACAACACTAAACCTTTCTTACCAACACTACTATATACACACGTTATTAACACGCCGATGCCTATACACGCGCATATCCAGCATACCAGTATGCGCAGCCTACTTAGCATACCCAGCATACCAGCATGTGCAGCCAACCCAGCATACCCAGCATGCAGTACCCAGCATACCCAGCCTACCAGCATACCCAGCATACGATACCCAGCATACCCAGCATACGATACCCAGCATACCCAGCATACGATACCCAGCATACCCACCATACGATACCCAGCATACCCAGCATACAATACCCAGCATACCCAGTATACAATACCCAGCATACCCAGCAT
>Ga0307514_10001148_pt1 | contig 36217 bp, 44 predicted proteins | sample 16_EM_MG_FD_203088 | JGI IMG/M metagenome (GOLD analysis project Ga0307514, IMG submission 203088) | Populus trichocarpa ectomycorrhiza microbial communities from riparian zone in the Pacific Northwest, United States - 16_EM | ecosystem: Host-associated > Plants > Roots > Unclassified | place... | reverse complement strand
GTAATGTATCGAATCGTAATGGTGAGGTATGGTCATGGCTGACGGTGAGTCGCCATACAAGAAGGGGAAGGCATATCCAAAATCATTGGGCTCGGATGTACAGCTACTCGACGAGAAAGCGTCGATAGCCGGACTGTCTGGCTCGGCATAAGGGTCAATGTTCAGTGGACGGTCCTATAAACTCATCAGCGAACACGAACAAAAAGAACAATAAACATCAACAACACACCAGGAAACCAAATTCGTCGGTCTCAGGTGCATTCACCGCGTTATTGTTACAATCCCAATTCATGCGCCGCGGAGTGTTGATGAAAATGCACCAATCGGGATCGTTGGCGGGATTGGTGTCTACAGCGTCCGAATAACAGAGGTCGGCAAAGGACTCTCTGGGGCAGATCAACAGCTGATCTTCTAGATCCTCAAGACATGAAACATCGATCTTGGTATCGAAGATGCTCAGCGACCTATCGATGTCGGACTGTAGGCTCAGCCATGAAGAAGGGTTGGTCGAGGAAGAAGTTGAAGTTCGGGGAGAGGAATGTACACTGAGAGGGGGGCAAGAGTCCTACAGTTGTGGACTCAGCATTGCAATTGTGGCGGCACCCTGCAGAGAAAACTCACGCTGTCGCTGTAGTAACAACTCATCGTGTGTCGGATGGGGCGGGTAAGGCGTCGAACTAGGGATGGGGAACAGGTGAAGGGTAAGCTGGGGAGCAAGACCGGGCAGAGTGAAGGAAGCTCACCAGGGGTATGGGGTTATTAAGGGGTTTTAGTTGTGAGGGTGGTACAGACAATAAAGCGGTCAGGCTAGTGAAGGAACGTGAATGGGATCGGACGCCAGTGGAACCGACTGGGAGGACGAAAGACAGCTGAAAGGCGACATGCCAACCTTGTTCGCCGCCAGTTAAATACGGGACAGTTCAAATCAACACGTAAAACCCAACGGAACCTCATGTTTTAGACGGCAAGTTTGACACTAGTTCGTCGAACAATTGCGAGGGGGAAGTCTGGTCACGCTTACGACTGATGGTTGACAGCGCGTCAAGGCCATGGAAACTGTCTCGGCGGCAGACGTGACGAGCTGACCAATGGAAAACAATGAATTCTGCGGCGGAGACAAAACGTAAGTATCATCTGTTCAAAGCCGCGGGCCCACTGGAAAAATTAGGCCGGAATTTCGGTCTAGAGCCGCCTCCCACTGCCCAGGCATCGAAAAGCTTCCGTCGCGCCCATTTCAACGACGTCTCGTCCTTCCTCTCACCGACCAACTCTCCATTAATCCTAGCCCCCTCCAGGCTCATCGAGTAGAACCCTCGCAACCCATTGACCTTCATCAATACCTCGTGATCACCCTTCCCGTTCCCCGCCACAGCAGGCCCGTGCAGTTTGCAATCCCGATATGGATACAGTTGCCCTTGTGTTTTCCAGTGATGAACGCACTGGAAAAACACCTGCTTGCCGGTGTCGGATGCGGGTTTCCCCGGTGCATTCGAAACGAGGGAGGCGTTAGCCGCTGCGGGTATGATCCACGCTTTTTGAATGATACGGCTTCGACCGACGATGAGCATGAACGCGAGGTAAGAACCGGCGCAGCCCAGTCCAACCACGGCGGAGGCACGCTGCCAAAGTGGCCGGAGAACGTGTTGAGTTTGAGAGGGCAGCTGCTCTGAACCTGAACTGGTGGGATTCGATTCGATCGTCACTTTCTCAGCTCGCGTCCAGCGATTCCACAGCATCTCAGCCATAGAGATACTTCCTTATCAAACATTGCGTCAGTGTGCAGCAATTACACCCAGTGAACGCGTTCTACGTACGTGATCATAGCGTCGGCCGTGACGAAAAAGTAAGTCCAGCCCTTCTTGCACCACCATGGCAGTGGGTCAAGCTCGTAGAATGGAACCTCTGGAAGCGCGAGCTGCGCTTTCCCTCGGAGTCTTGGTCGACCGGTCCCGAGCGCAGCTTGTTTGAGCTGGCGAAATAGAGACATTTGTCCGTCACGGCCCAACGGAACGGAACGAGAGTAAAGTCAGAACTTGCAAGCTTAGACGCGCGCGTTACTTCCACGCCGATGACTTGGACTGCTCGGTTCTTGTCATCGGCGCCACCTCCGGGCGGGTTGATCCGGGGCCTTTGTTCCTTGTTGGGTGGTCAGACTACAGTAATCGTCATCCCGCTAGGCCAGTTCCCACTGTCCATGCTTCTTACAAGTCGATATGTCATCTGCATCAGAAAACTTGCCCCACAAACTGGCTTCCATACTGCGGATACAGACTAGTTCTCAACAGTTTATGGCATGAGGCCGAGAAACAAACATCGCAGTAGGTCACCGAAAAGGTGGGAGAAGTAGCAAGAAGTGTTCTCGCAACCTTGCTCGGATGACCATCGAATGATACCAATTCATCGCACGCCACCCGGTATGCAATAAACCTCCGACAATCAAAAAACTTTGCGAGAAGGGGGAGACAACTTCCTCTATTCGCGGTGTTCATAACTTCAGAAGGGACCCGTTTCGGAAATAAATAGACAAAAAACTACGGATTGTACGTATCAACGGTTAATTGCCGTCCTATAGGTCAACTTTGAAACTCGTCATCTTATTTGCCGTGAGACGATGGGAAGCAAAGCGCGTTGAATGACTGGTACGCCTGCGTCAACAAGGCGATATGACCGAGCAAACACCCCTTCATGTTGCAAATATGAGGAGCCACCGGGTCATATCCTGTTCCCGTGGTGATACCATGTTTCACAACCAACTCGGACATTTCCCTTCGACACATATTGAGTGCTTTCATCCAGCATATCTGTATGGGGGTGATATTAGGAGTTGCGAGATGGAGGAAAGGCGGGTTGTAGATGCATACCCCGGTATACATGTGAACGCGACGCATGGAGCTCTCGGCTCGCAGTTCTTGCGTCGCAGTTGCGAGGTGGTTGATCATGTCTGCGCAGCGGGTTTGATCGTCAACGGTGACATTGTTCATCGAGTGTTTCCCGAGGAGGTTATAGTTGAGTGCCAGATGGGCCAGCGTGATCGCAATGCAGCATTTCAAGGAAAGACATCCATCTGTATCTCCAGCTTGGGAAAATTGAGTGTGCAACTCGGTCAAGGTATCGAGATGAGAGTGGAGTTTGGAGACCAGGGCTCTCATCCTCTCAAGCCAGAGCGCTAAATTCAATCACATTTCATATACTCTTTGACGGCGAAGAAGATCGCGTACCTTGATGCTGGAAAGTGCCTTCAAGGAGACTGGAATCGAAGGCAAGAAGCATCGTCGCAGCCCTGATCATTGGAGGACACATCTTGAAAAACTGGGGATAAAGGCCCTACGGAAAGACAGATCGTGAGCCGAATTGGCCTACACCGCAACCGCGCAGTCATCACTGACAGAGAGCTCGGCGCTGAACTGAGTGTCCAGGTGGTTCATGATCCCGTCGCCGCTTCCTTCCAATATACGAAGCTGTCGCTCAGCGTCATACGGCTACGGAATGTGGTATCAGCGTCCAGTCGGTTTCCGCAGAAAAACAGAAACCGACAGTGAGCCAGCTCGCAACTTCCTCGGGCGGTGCGCTGGACTTGGCATCCTGGGCACGGACGCGAAGTGACGCCCGATAACAGATGAGAGAAGCGAGGAAAGCCATTCGATCCTGAGACTGCTCGGAGATCTCAGCGCCTTCCAGGCCCTCTGCGCGAACCAAATGAGGAAGAAAGGCCACAGGGTTACTCTCAACCGCCCGAACACATGACCTCAGGTATTTCTCCGCCAACGGGTATTGAAGTTGGGTCAGATATCCGTAAGCCATCAACCAATGAGCCTGCGCATAAGTGAATGCATCCTCGGATTCCCTCACATTTGCGAGGGATTCCAAAGCCCTCCCAAACAAACCTGCCTCGAGATGTCGAAAGGGCTGGGTGGCTAACCCGCGCTGATAGATAAGGCATCCAAAAAGATGTGCAAAGTCGACGTAGAATTGATGAACGAAGGTCCCGGACTTGTCCCCAAGAATTATGGCCTGTTGCTTGGAGAAAGGTCCACAGACCCCAATCTTGTAACGGTAGGAGATAAAAATGAGACGACTGAATAAGTTTTCATGAGCGAAAGGAAGTTTTAGTTTGTCAGAGATAAGGTTCATCATCGGAGAAAATAATAAAAACGTACAATTTGAGATGCAAGTCATTTGTGGATAGTGTCGTAGCGTCGAAAGCGAAAGGGTCTTCGAAGTCGGTAGTGTTCAGCTCCATACCAGCACTGTGGTTGAGAAATTCAAGGACTGTGGGTGAAGGTGGTACGACAGTAACTTCTTCAGCCGAAACGCCGAGTCCTCCGAACGAGACGAGTCCCACGTCCTCATATACACATTCGGGTCTTCCTCGGGAGCTTTGACAAGTCCCACATACGGGCCTGACTCCGTCGCACCTCTACGATGATATGTCCGATGAGAGGTAATTGATTATGCAACCAAGTTGACCGCCGCACCTTCTTCTTGCGGCTACATTGTGCCCGGTGGTCACAAAGGGGTGATGATCAATGCACGATCGTTGATCGACGCCTGGAGATGCTCACCGACAAGAAAAACAGGCTTCGCCCTTAGGCAGGGACTCGCCGGGTTGACGAGTGGTGATGCTATAGGCATGGGACATCGTGGCACGCCTCGTCTCCGCATCCCACACCTAGAAATTGGGGGATCGGAACGGGTTCAGGGTCAGGGTCGCATATATCCATCTACCTATAGAAGACGGACGAACCATGATTCTTCGGGCTCTGGCAGGGATGGACGCACCGCAGAGCACAGAGGACGCGCAGGACGCAGACGGTCACCCGTCAGACAGGCAATAGCATCGAAGAGGAAACCGTAGGCTCACCCTTGACTCATACTGGGGTTTCCTGGGTGATGTTGGTTTGGGCCACCGAATATCTCCTCTCCTTCTTAAAAACCATCGCAATACGAGCGACTTTTTGTGAAATGGGATAAAGCTAGTCGTTCTCGGGATGGAAGAGTGAGAGAAACTCGGGAGGCCGGAATCATTCTCAACCGGTGCAGGCGGTACATCGAGTACCGAGCCCCTGCCGGAGGTGGAATAGTCTGGGTTTAAGGGCACGCGGGTGAGTGATAGAGAGGGCGGGATAGGGGGACGACACTGGGCGCCCATTAAGCGGAAGCGGCGGTACTGCTCGATATGGTCGCGGGAGGATGTGGGGCAATTAAGAGATTGCTCTTCTGAGCGCGCCAAAAAGCAACACCTGTGCTGTTTGCGGCGCCATTCATCCTCCGCAGGTGAAATATCGGATGAAGCGGGCATTAACGCCTCCATTCCCCGCCACTTGTCGTGATACGTGTGTCACCGATCCCCAACTGCGGGGGTGTGGTTCAACGACAATTTTGTCAATGCTTTCCCACCAGCAAGAAACACTGCGCTGAAGGAGGCGCCTCACCTGCAGTAAACCCGGCATGTGCTTGGAGCGGGAACGCGTTTTCTGTGAGTCATCAATCTACCAACAGTTCTGCAATTGTCCAGCGTGGCGAGGGTCAACAAAGGTGGTCACCGTGTGCACGACGAAAGCCTTTGATTAGGTTTGGCTAGGATATCGCTACCTTGAAGGTCCCGTCAGCTTCGAACATTGCACTCGGCTTCGCAGCCTACCAAGATGAGAAAGTGATGGCTTCTTAGTAACGATGCACATCTATCGGATATGTGACCGCAACTCTGATGAATAATCACTGACAGGGGCCCGAGCACTCGGTTTCGCACGAGTCCTAGGGTGACAAAACCTCGTAGCTTGGATTAAGAAGGAGGGCCGGCGATTCAGGAATTCAGACCTTCAAACCACTGGATTTACTCCACCGAGAGGCACGGCCTTCACCTGATCTGTATCATGTTGGACAGGTCATACCTCGGCGACGAGCATGTGAAGCTTCGCCGAGGATCTCAGACCCGCTCCAATAATTCGGTGTTATATCGAGATACCGATATAAACATCGTGCAGTTCCTGAGAAAATGTCAGTCTACCTCGTCAGGTGTAGGTAGAGAGAGTTGAATCTCACCCCAAACTCGTTCCGGTAACCTGAAATCGGGAATCTCGGGAAGGGCGCGTGTGACGGGGAAGACCTGTTCAACAACGGCCCCGTCATCTCAAACAATTATTTTGAGACCACTGCCAACGGGGGATCAAGCTGCAAGGATCGCCAAGTCCGTACTCCATGCACGCAAAGGGCTGAAAGGCAAGATCATAAGTGCTGTGCCGTGCGTTGGTGAAAGGCTTCTACCAGGGCAAGCGAGAAAAAAAAACAGTTGTGCGCGATCGTGTCCCAAGGTCGGGTCGCAGCAGACAGATTCCGCAGAGGAGTGATCAAAGGCGGGTCCGCATTTCTGAACCCGGACCACTGGGATGGAAATCGTGGAACAAGTTCGGATCGCGGGTGATGATCGACTTCCTCCTCAGCTAACACCGCGGGCAAAGAGGTATTTTTCCGTTGAAAGAATGATGATTTTACAATGAAGTTTCAATCAGTTTCTTTCAAAAAAAGGATATCTTTGGGATTAAGGTGATGAGATGGGCGGGAGCAATTCTTATTGGCTGGCGTGCAGCTTTGCTTAACATTTCTTCGCTCACTTTATTGTCCGGATACTGATTCAAACTTCAAGATAAATTCAAGATATCTTCGACGGGTAAATTTTCCGCTGGCCCCGGTGTAAGGAAAATGACAATTCTCAGTCACCTGGTTCGATCCCGACGTGGCTGACGCCGATAAGACTCATTTCGCTCAGAACGGCCACCGCCTGTCACTCGGTCTGAGTTTGACTCCTTCTCGAGTCAAATCTGTATGTTGCACAAAACGCCTTTGGCACGAGCCTTCTCTAAATACCGGGAAAATTCAGAACAGTCTCTCTCTCTCCTCCACCACAGATTTCTATCCCACACGACCATGAAGGACACTTCGAAACCAGGAGGGTCGAAAACGCTCAAACCTAAGGGTTCAGACGGTACCGGTCGAAACGACCGACGCGATATCGCCAAGGCAACCCTCGCGGTAATCGAAGCCGGCCACTACACCGCCGGAGGGGTCAAACATGACATTCGATCTCAGTTGAACGCTATGGTCTCTGGGACGCGCTACTACGCCTCAGATTCCCTCCTTTCACTGTGGCCACAACCGACATCCACAGGCAACTTCGCAAGGGAGAGGAGAACGGAAATCTCAATCGTCGAGATTTCTACACTACAGGGCGCTAGCCTTCTGGCGTCGACCCCATACACATCACCAGAGGAAACGAGACGGAAGGTCGGCGTGCTGAACTTTGCATCGGCCAAAAAACCCGGTGGTGGTTTCCAGAGTGGCGCACAAGCCCAAGAGGAATCCATTGCCCGTTCATCTACATTATACCCATCCCTCACCTGCACCACCGGAGAGAAATTTTACGGCCCTCACAACAAGGATCCCAAGGGCGGTTACTACTCCCACGCCATGATATTCTCTCCGGACGTCACCGTCTTCCGCACGGACTCTGGAGAACTCATAGAACCGATCCGAATTGATGTGGTTACGAGCGCGGCCGTAAACGCAGGCGTCGCGCGCCGAACGCTGAATGGACAAGTTGCTGGAGAGGCGGAGGAAGTGAAGATCGGAAAGGTTATGAAAGAGCGGATGGGCCGTATTCTCTTTTTGTTCGAGAAACACGGTATCAAGGACCTTGTATTGGGAAGCTTCGGGACGGGCGTGTTTCAAAACAAGGTTTCTCTCATCGCAGCCATTTGGGCGGAGCTATTGACCGCCCCCGGCGCGCGGTTCGTAAACTCGTTTGATCGGGTCGTATTTGCGATCCTTGGTAGCCCAACGTTTGTGGAGTTCAGGGACGCTTTCGAAGAGCGTCAAACTGCGAAGTGACATTGTGCCTGAGCTCAGTCGGCAAAAAATGGTGCGTCCGAACCATTGGCTCAGCGGTATGGCATTCACGTGCTTGACAGGACTACTGTAGTATGTCGGATCCACGTCGACGATCAGCATTTTGGGTGCAGTTTCACCGGCGGATGCAGGCAGCTGATCCGGAACGTATACTATCGCATCTAGATTTGGATACAGAGTCGCATAGATAACATTGACCTTCAAACTTTATGGCTCAGCACAGCGCCGACACCGCAGTTCGAGGAGTAAATGTGTGGCCAAAATGCAAACACAACAAGGAGGTATGAAAGCTGGGGACGTGACGCTGCGAACGCGCGAAAACCTCTGGTATTGTGAGCGGTCGCGGAAAACAGTGATAAAGTCTAAGCGCATCAAGGAAGCATCAATCAGATAGGGCGACCAACGACCGTTTCGGGAACCTGAGTGCTCACCGCCGGCACCACGAACTCATTTCGAGGAACGAACTTCCGCTTCAACTGGACGCATCAGACCGTATCATGAGCAATTTGGAAAATCGATAACGACGGGGGATCGCCTACGTTTTTCCCAGTCTCCTTGGTCACGCAAAGCTGACTCTTTCAGGGTTTGTTCCGAGTGTGTTTTTCCCAGCAAGACTTGTTTCCATCCAATCTTGGACTTGTTCCTGTTGATCTCTGGGACATGCGATGTGGAAAGACCTCCCAGTTTCCGTAGTCTCTCGACCTCCTGGGGATCCATCGTCTGACCTTGCTCTAGGTTCTGGACCAGAGTTTCTAAAATTGATATTTTGCCCGCGTAATGGGTACGGTCCTCTTGGATCGCTCGACGCTCATACAGGAGGTGCATCGAGAAAGAAGTTAATGCCAGCGAATAAATGATATGGGGTATAAACCGGAGAGACATGGGAAGATGAAGGTTCTGGTCAGATGCCGAGATTCGGATATCAACGTGATCGTCAAGGAGCTTCCTGCAGCCGCTCAAAGAATGTTCTCTATTTTCCCAGGGGTACCGCCCTCCGCATCCTCCTCTCACCATCCACGTCGCGCAGTGCAACCTTCGACCTCCTCCCCTCGTTCCTTACTTTTCTTCTGCCAAATGGCGACCCCGGAACAGCCAGTTGACTTGGGTGTTCGTTCGAACGCATTGGAACAGGTCCGTTGTCCTCAAGTAGGTCGTGTAAATTGGTTCACTCAAACGTTTCCATGCATCGCAGATATTCAGAAGGGTCGAAGAGGAGAGCGAGAGGAGGGCTTTGGTGGAAGAGATGGCAGAGGCCGCCGCTCGGCAACAGGTGACCTCTTTGCCGCTGTCGAGTGTGATCCCGGTCTTCCAACAGCCAGACGATGGTGGTGAACACACTACCACGAGTACGCTCAAGTCTGAGAGAGCTCGACGGAGGACGAGTCTGTCGATCTCACGATTCGGACAGGTAACGCGCAGCTGAATTAATTGATGGTTTAGAGCTCAACGACCTCCATCCTTTACAGATCCCAGAGAACTCCGTCGATATCACCCTCGGTCAGGGTAGCATCCATCGGAAACCGTCCACTATGTCATCGCTGGCTCTCAAATCTCCATTATATGCTCAGCCTCCAGTGAGTCTCGCGGACTTCCGAGGTTCGATCACGGCCCATTCATTCACTCATCACAGGCACCGAGTGTTGATTCGTTTGGGTCTGAAGCCGAGGTCCAGGAAGTCGGTCCCATCGACGACCATGTCACTCAGATGCGTCACATATCCGGAAAACCCTCAATCTCCAAGACGGTCGGTGGGATGATTTCCAGGACGATTTCCACCCGGAGGTCGAAGAATGACCTCAGAGTGGTCAACTCGCCCAACCTCTTCATTGGGGTTTCCGTGACTGAACACGAGCAAGAGCTAGGGGCCAGCGAGCTCGAAAACGAATCTGAGGCATCCAAACAACTGACCGTAACCACCACTACGGTACACGCTCCTTTGAAGAAGCAAACATCCAAACGGAACTTGGGGGGTTCCGCCGACGCGGAACTGGATGATTGGATCAGTCGAGCCCGCAAGTTCGGGCAAAAGATTCGACGGAAAAGCCAAGCCTGGTTGACTGGTCAGGAACCAAAAGCGGTGACTGCCGTCAACCCGACGACGACAGGGACGGACTAATTTTGGGCCCTTGTTTCAAGCCCTTGTACTTTTGATTTCTCACTTATATGCTGCATCTATGCTCTTCACTTCGTCTTGTCGGGCTCTCAAACAAACCACACTCGCATCCATCTCCTTGCATCACGCACTTTCCTTGCGTCCCCTCTCTCTCTCGCCTAGAGTACTTATTACTATCAATTACCGTATCGTTCACCTTATCACCGCTGTCGCAACCCTGGTCGGTGTAACATGGAAATAACCTTACGTACATAACTTAGTCGAAACAGAACACTGGTTTTGTCCCTCGCCGATCTCCTACTGCCACTCGAATAGTTTCCGTCCACGTCTGACCTCGTCCTCCTCCAGTATGGCATACAACGCGTTTTGTGTACCGGCGATAACTTGCTTAATCTTCGCCTCCCGCGACCTTCTACCGTGATCGCAGGTTACGTTGAATCTGCCTGGCCGGAGCCACGAGTCGGTCGTCGTGCTCATAGATATACGAAACAGTTCTTCAATGGCGCCTTGTCTGCCCATAGCCCAGGCCGGCGTCAGCGAACATGAGGCGACACGTGTAGCGGAGGCTCTTGCTCCATTTATGAACCGACAATGCCGGTCTCTCAAGAATCTTCATCCCCCCATCATCCGCTTCTCCTCTCCCCTTTCTCCTGCGGATTGCCCAGAGCGCATCCCTCTCAAACGTTAACGATACCCCAAGCACGTTGAGGACATACTACGCACATACCCATTCCTACTCACCCCATCGGATCCTCTCTATAATTCTCTGCCACGTAACATGGCAGCTTTCTCAGTCCCATCCTTCGGTTTCTCCAACAACAACCAAGGTTTTCAAGTCGGCTCCCCGAAGGCCTCCAACTCTCCGGTGTACCAGCCGATGCCCGCGGTCGGGACGCCCTCATTCGGCGGGTTCGGACGACCAATGACCCCAAAAGAGTCCAGTCGTCATTCAACCTATTCGACGAAGGATATTGAACCTCCGATCCAGCCCATCCAGCCCTCCGTCGAAAGGGTGCGCCGTCACAGAGAGTACTATATAGAGGGTGGTGATATCCATTTCCTGGTGCGTTCCTGGACTCCCACCCCACGTCGGTACACGGATCATTCTCTAATCTCTTTCTCACAGGTTGAAAATTACTTGTTCCGTGTCCATAGGTAGGCGATCGAAAAGTGTGGCTGGCGGGAAACGGAAGCTGATGATGGGCCCAGATATTTTTTTGAGCGCGAGTCGCCCGTGTTCAGAAAACATTTTGCCGATAGTGTTTTGAACGGCCATCACCGCATCGGGGCGTCCGATAACGATCCCCTCGTGTTGCACGATGTCAAGACGGACGACTTTTCCCGGTTCCTCTGGGTATTTTATAACCCGTGCGTCTATCTCATTTCCACGCTCCCCCCTTTTTCCAGGCCCCATATCTAACGTGCCGGTCATATTCTATGTAGCATATACTCGGTTTACGATGCCAGCACGGAGGACTGGGCCGCCATTTTGGGACTTGCGCACCACTGGCAATTTTTCGAGATCAAGTCTTTAGTCGTCCGAGAGCTCGAGAAACAAACCATTGCTTCGATTTACAAGATCGTCATCTACCATCGTTACAGTGTCGAACGTGGATTGCTCCTCCCCTCCTACACGGACCTCGTCTCGAGGGAAGAGACGTTGAGCCTGGACGAAGCGAGAGATCTTGGATTGGAAACCTCCTTGATGATCATGACTGCGCGTGAAATCGTCAGGAAGGGCGAAGCCCTCACCTCCGCCACGAACGTATCGCCAGAGGAATTGAGGAATATTATCCGCCAAGTCTTCGGATTCCCTGGACAAAGATCGGACTCGCCCCTCAGCGATATCACCGTTGCCGAGCCTATGGACCATCGGAGTCCACTTCACCTCCCAGAGAATACGGATTTGCCCACTGTTCCCGAGCACGAGAACGAGCCTATCACCATTACCACTTCTGCCTCGCTCAACACTCCTCCACCTGTGACCGAGCCTACGCCCCCTGCGCCCCTCACCACTACCCCTATCCCCCCTGCTCCCCCTGCTCCCCCCGCTCCTCCTCTTCCAAATAAACAGACATCATCCAAACCGACTCCTTCTGCCCAGAAGAAGGAAGACAACAAGACAGCGTCAGTCAACCCACAAAAGGAGGATCCCGCAAAATCCACCCCCCTTCCCAAGACGAAAGATGAGCCCAAGCCAAGCGCCCAGGAACCCACCCAGCCTGCTCCTGGGGAAACCCCCAAACCAGAAGCCCAAGATCAGAAGAAACCGCTCTTCGCCCGGCTCACCGATGTCAGCAAGAGCACTGGAGGTCCCACTTCCGCTAAGGACGCCGCTACTTCCAAAGACAAGGACGGCGACAAACCGGCTGCCAACAAGCAGGCGAAGGACGCTAAGGACACAACCGATGCGAAGGATACCACTGGTCCCCCCGCCTCTGGACAGGAGAACGGAACTCCCGTCGGCACGCCCCTTCTGAACCTGGATACCGATCGCCCAGGGACGCCTGCTACAGGTCAATCGGTGACGATTCATTTTTGTATTCAACACCAATGCTGATTGACCCAATCCTTTTTTCGTTTTATCTAGGTCTCGGCGACGAAAGCCAAAACACTCCTGGCCAAAGCCGGAAAGGTAAAAAGAATAAGGGAAACTCAGGGAACGGACCACAACAGCAGCAACAAGGGCAAGGGCAAGGACAAGGAAATAAACCTCAAAGTCCCCTCACCAACAAATCCGGCAACTCCCTCTCGAGCTGGTTCTAAGGGACCGGAGCCGGGAGCCGAGGTGGAGACGCAGGCGGGTGTAAACAGTGAAGGGAAGGAAAAGGTCGCGGGTGACGAGCAGAAAGACAAGAAGAAAAGCGAAGAGGTTAAGGATGCGGATATTTCCAAGGGAAGCATGGGGGTAGGTGGTTCTGGAGATGAGAAAAAAGGTGATATTGGACAGGATACGAAGAAACCCGGAGACGGAGCTGTTGATTCGTCCGACAATGTCACTCCTGCTGTTACCACAGACAACGCTACAAAGCCGATTCCCGACAGCCTCAAGGTTACCCTTCCGCCTACTACCATGAACAAAGCCGATGGCTCAGAAGTTCCTCCTGTGGTCGTTGGCGCTGATCCCAGTTTGGACACGCAATCCACGACGGAGGACAAGAAGGACGACGCAACGAAGGAGAAAATCACGAAGCCAGAGGAGGGAGCTGATCCCAGTAAGCCGAAGATTGAGTCACTTGTCGCTGACGAGGGGGATGTCGCCACCCCAAGACGAGCCACGAAGGAACTCCCCCCTTCTCCTGCGAAACCTCCCAAGGAGAAGCTTGTTCCCACCCTTGATGTGACGATTCCCAAATCTCCAAAGAAGGACTCGGATCCCCTCTCTACCGCTACCGTAACTGGCGCTGGTTTGTCCCCGCTTCAGATGGTGCTCAAGGATACGCCGGATGAAACGTTGATGGAACGGATGGCCAGGTTGGAGATTAGGGATGCGAACTACCAACCGCCGAAGGACGTGGTGCCGCCGGCACGCACCGACTTGGAATCAGATATCGACTGTGTAACTGCGCCGAGCGGGCCCAGTACCCCGGGAAGGGGAAGTTTCAATCTCATCTTGCGCTCCGACGTTCCATTGAGCGATGATGATGACTTCTTCCTTGATTGCGATTTCGAGTCGAATGCCTCGGTGTCCAATTTCGACGGCCTTTGAATCACGAACCTGCCCCTTCGTCTCCTACAGATCTTCCAAATCTATTCCCGCATTCGTTCCCTATGGCTTTGTACTTGTGGCTCGATTTTCTTGTTCCTCCCCCGTGCTCCCTTTCACTCGTCCCTGTTCTTTACCCTCGCTTTCGCAGCTCTTGACTTATCCCTCCGTATCCCTCGTGCCACCGTCTGTATAATAGTTGTTCGCGTACAGTTCTACCCTTCGTCAGTACCTCCCGGATCATCACCTATGTGTAATAAAATCCTGTTCCTCCCCAGTTTCGAACTCTGCCCTCCACGGTGCATTCCTCTTCGGGCCAGTCGGGCTCGCGGTCAATTCCGCCACTCGCGATCATTCCGAGACACGGGATAGGCAAGAGTCCTGACTGCAACCCCGCTCAAAATGTGTGATCTCAACGTGCCTCCTACCTTCACCAGCGTCCCTCACTTCCACGCATCCACACCCTAAACCGTTCTCGAGATTCCGTTTCTTTACATCCAAGGATCTCTCGAAACCGTCACAGATTCGCAGAGATTGTCCCTCACCACCTGCTTACGAAGACCCCCATACACACACGAGGACACAGATCGCGTGTCCAAGACGCCGTTCATTGCGACACGCCGTCGCGTCGGAGTTCTTGGATCCCTATCCGTCGTTCACTAAGCTATGAGTCCGACGAAGCGATCTGGCTTGCACCGGGATGCTGGCTCCATGGTCCCCGCACGAACTCCGTCGAAGCCGAAGAAGGGACGGAAAAGCAAAGCCAAGGCACCGGTTTTGAGTCCTCAGGAGATGTTTGATGCTCGCAAAGACGCCATGATTCAAGAGAAAAAGGCGGAGGGGAATGCGATTGCGCATAGACACGAGGAGATGGTGAGTCGTCCGTCCTTGCGCAGTTTCCTGGAGTTAATAAAATGAGGACGCGCCGTACAGCTCCATGAGATGTTTCACCTCAAGGAACGCACCTTATTACTGGATTATGACCCTGATGTACGCGCCGCCCCTCTCTCGTATGTTATATCTTGGCTCAGGACTTGAATAAAAGGACGCGCGGAACCACAGATCTGAAAACTTCCTCAAGGTACGTTTGCTGGCTGCTAGGGTAGACGTTTCTGCAATTATGATGACCTTACTCGTGCTCGGGGATAGTATAAAGCAGAACACGACCTTATGATTATTTCCTCCGTCGATGAAGGTCTTTCACGGAGGACTCGACGAGCCCACAACCAATTCTCCGAGTTTATTAAGGGTTCAAGCACGTCGCAATCCCAACACGCGACCGCTGCTCCCTCCGAACCACTGCCTACTCCAACAATATCCAACAAGAATAGAGGGAAACAGAAGGCCACTGTTGCAGAGTTGGAGTCCCCTGACGCGCCTACTACTGGTGTCATCTCTACTCTTACTCCGCGGAAGAAGCGGAAGACGCTCACGATTCTCGTCCCCGGTACCCCTACCGAACCTGTTTCTTCTGTACAGCCTACTCTCGACCCCTCCGATAGTATATCTGCCCAGAGTCATGATCGGATGACTCGGTCGTCTCGCCGTCGTTCTGATCCATCCAAAACTACTCTACTTGTCACCCACGACTTGCCACCTAAATCTCGGAAGGTCATTCTTCGAGTCACGCAACCCGAGAGTGCACTTGATCAACTTCTACGAACGTTATCACAGCCCCTCCCATCCACGCTTACTGATCTCGACGGTAAAACGGGTGCCTCGTTTTCTAAGCTGGAGGCGCGCGTCAAAGCGGCCGCCGTATTGGCTGAAAGGCGATCGGAATTCCGTCGGAACGGTTGGTACCTCCCCCTGGACCGCAATAGGGAGAGGAGACGAGGACCACCCGAGGAACCTGAACGGCCAGTTGATACCTGGGACATCATTTTGAAGGCTATTGAAGCGACCTACCGGCCCGATGCCATGCACCTTGCGGTCACGAAGCAGATTTGTGAGGCGATAAAGGTCAGGTCGGAGCCGAGTCTCGTTACCCAAGGTAGACTGATGCGGGGAACGGGGAGGGCCAAAGGGTCGAGGAAGCAGAGGGACGATCCTGAGACAGCTTCCCGTAAGAAGTTGGCGAAGGAGACCGTGGACTTGGTCATCGACCAGTGGAAGAGAATAATCTTGGTGAGTCTTGTACGTTCCTTCTGAATGGCTCGGGTTCATATGTGCGAACTTTTTCAAGTATTCCCGCGAGAAACGGAGGGCAGAGGAGGAGGAAGAGGAGAGGAGGCGTGGTCAGGAACACCTGGATGCCATCTTGGACCAGTCGAGACATATCCTTCAATCTCAACACGCTAGTTTCTCGAGAGCAGCCCGGAAGTCTGCTACGGAACCCAGCACTCGGTCGCAATCACATCTTACCCAAAGAGACTCTGACGACGAGTCAGACGGAGAAGTGGAGGAGGAGGGACAAGATGTTGGGGAGGTGGAAGGTAGTTCAGACGAGGACGTGGAAGGGGACGAGGGAGGGACGATGGCTCTTCTTAATGGTTCCCGATTCTCCTCGGCTTCGGAGACGGAGGACGACCAGGAGCGACCGGCTGTCCATTCCAGGCATTCCTCACCAGAAGATGTTGGCCAGTTTCCCACCACACCTTCCTCCCCTGATGCCACGGACGTTGAGAACTTACTCCATTTCAGTGATCCGCTGAGTGATGGGATCCCGGTGGACCTCCGACCTCCAAGCTCTATTAAAGAGGTCATAGTGTCGGTATCCTCCCCCACCGAATTCCCTCCAGAATCATCGGACCGAGATCACCACGAACCAGACATCGGGTTTGTCCGCCCATCCACACCTGCAGCGGAGGACGACGTGGAAGATGAGGTGGTGGTACAGGATGATGGAATCGAGCACTATCTCCGGCCCTATGCGGTTACCAAGGTGGAGGGCTGGGATTCGGACCGGATCATCAAACCTTCGCCTCTCTTGCGTGGGTCTCTGCGCCCGTATCAACGGGCGGGGTTGGAGTGGCTTGCCAACCACCATACTCAATTATTCAATTGTATTCTTGCGGATGAGATGGGTAGGTTATCTGTCCGTCATGAGTGCTGGCCAGCTGAATTGAGCACACAACCTCCAGGCCTTGGGAAGACCATTCAGACGATCGCCTTGTTGGCTCACCTCGCGTCTGATCGAGGGGTGTGGGGTCCACATTTGATCATTGTCCCTACGAGTGTCATCCTGAATTGGGAAATGGAGTTCAAGAAGTTCCTACCAGGCTTCAGCGTCCTCAGCTACTACGGCAGCCCGAAACGCAGGAAGGAGCTTCGGAAAGGGTGGAACGACAAGTATCATTTCAACGTCTGCGTAACCTCGTATGCGCTCGCTCTCAAGGACGCGGCAATCCTGAGGAGGAAGCCATGGTACTACATGATCTTGGACGAGGCTCATATGATCAAGAACTTCAAGAGTCAACGATGGATGACGTTGGCGGTGATCAAGAGTTTCAGGAGGTTACTCTTGACGGGGACACCGTTACAGAATAACCTGACGGAACTATTCGCCTTGTTGCAGTTTATCATGTCTGGGATGGACTTCGCAGGATTCAAGGAGTTTGAGGGGTTGCTCTCAGGTAAGAGGAGGACGTGGCGTCGCGCTGAGATGATGCTGACTCCCATAACCAGCCCCTTTGGAGAAGGCCGTCGAACTTGGTGAGCACGAGAACGAGGAGAACCAAGAAAGGGTAGCGAAGCTCCATCAACTCCTCCGCCCGTTCCTGCTCCGACGCTTGAAACGCGATGTCGAAAAGGATCTCCCGAACAAGTACGAACATCTCGAGTTCTGCCCCTTGTCCAAACGCCAGCGATTCCTGTACGACGAGTTCATGGCCCGAGCTGACACGCGTAAGGACCTCCAGTCCGGGAGCTATCATCGGATCGCCAACATCCTGATGCAGCTTCGAAAAGTCTGCAACCACCCTGATTTGTTCGAAGTTCGCCCGATCGTCACGTCTTTCGCCATGGGCCGGTCGGCGATTGCGGACTATGAGATCAAGGAGCTTTTGGTTCGGCGGGAGCTCCTATCTACGCTCGATGATGGAGGAGAGGTAAACCTGGGTCTGCTGGGGTTGGTGTTTACACATCGACAGGGTACTTCCGAGCTCGCTGCGCACCGGAGGAAGTCCTTGGCCGAGGTCCTTGACTTCTCGACTCGCTGCGAGCCCCCAGGAGAATTGCCTCTACGAGATGTTCGAACGTTCGAGGGATGTAAACGGTGGCGCCAGTATCAGCTCCGCCACACCACTTGGATGCGCTGGAACCAAATCGGCTACGTAAACGGTCTAAAGTGTTCGCAGGTCCCGGTATACAGTCGGGAACTTCTTTCTACGGTGGCCAAGATGCATCAACCCCTCCTATCCCTCTCGGAGATCAACCTCGGGACGTCCTACTGGCAGACGAACGTGATCCTTCATTCCGCCGTAATGTCTCATACCGAACGCGCCAGATCAGTGGCATCGATCATTGAGAAATTCGCATTTGCGACCCCAGTTTCTGTTGCCATGGACATGCCAACTCACGCGTTACGTGGATATGAGGATCAGCTGAGGGATGCCATCCCTGGAACCGATTTTGATGCACCTTTACACCACGCCGGTGTGAAACTCCGGATCGCATTCCCAGACCCCTCTCTACTTCAATACGATTGCGGGAAGCTCCAGCGCCTATCTCACCTCCTCCGCGAGCGTAAAGCTGGTGGTCATAGGGTCTTGATCTTCACTCAAATGACGAAGATTCTCGATATCCTGGAGTTGTTCCTGAACTTCCATGGGTACATCTATCTACGACTGGACGGCGCTACCAAGGTCGAAGATAGGCAATATATTACCGAAAGGTTTAATTCGGACACGAGGGTGCTTTGTTTCATATCATCCTCGAGGTCAGGAGGGGTTGGTATCAAGTACGTTTCGATACTGGTTCCGTGTCAACAATGTATTGCTTACCACCAAACACAGTTTGACAGGAGCGGATACCGTCATCTTTTACGACAGTGATTTCAATCCGCAGATGGATAAGCAATGCGAGGACAGGTGAGACTCAATAGTTGTCAAATTTTTATCTCAATCGAGGGTGGCCACGCTAACCCGTGTCGGAACTTGCAGGGCCCATCGTATTGGTCAGATTCGTGACGTTCATATCTACCGGTTCATTTCCGAGGTGAGGGGTCGTGTTGTGTCCGGTTTATCTTCCGAGTTCGACGCTGATGCAATTCAATCGTACTTTATTTTGATGATAAGCACACCGTCGAGGAGGCATTACTGAGGAAGGCGAATCAGAAGAGGTCACTTGATGAGATAGTGATTCAGAAAGGAGAATTCGACTGGCGTTCGCTGTTTGTCAACGAACAGGACATGGCGCGTGCACTTTCCGGGGTGGAGGATGCGGATGATGCTCGTGCTGCTCAGGTGGCCACGAGAGAGGCGCGGGAGGTGGAGGGGCTGGATGATCTAGACTTTGGGTATGAGCCACGTGGGGAACCGGAGCCAGAGGGGGGAGAGGAGGAGGAGGAAGAAGAAGAGGGGGATGGGGAAGGAGAGGGAGAGGGAGAGACTGCGCAGGATTATATGTTGCGATTTGTCGAGTCGGACAGAGATTTCTTCAGCGAGTGGAGGATATGAAAATGGTTTACTTCTGCTTTATCCCCTCGGAGATGGCCGAAACGGCCGAAAACAATGGCACAATCAGAAGTTTCGTTCAGCACCCTCTCGGCCGTGTAGTGTTCTCCTCTTCTTGACCCACAACCACCATCCTTCTCTCCCAGAGTCTCCCCCCTAACGACGTGCACGAAACCGAGTGGCCATTCAAACCAACTACGATGTTGAAGAAGATGACACACAAATTCACTCATTTCCACGCCGGTCCGAAGAGATCAAACCACCTTGACCAGCCCCAGCTGCCAGCGGCTTTACCATACTACACCGAGCATCGCGCCTCAATCTCCACACAAAGAACCTCGCTGAGCGAATGGAGCAAGCGTGAAGACAGCATGGAATCTACCGGGTCCACGCTCCAGAGACGGCCCAAGGCCACTTATTCCATCCAAGACTTCGTTATCCATCGAACACTCGGTACGGGTAGCTTCGGTCGCGTCCATCTCGGTAATTTCGCGGTTTCATATCGCGTCCTCGACCATCAACGACTGATCATCTCGCGTATAGCTCAAAGCCGAAGGAACCTCCGGTTCTATGCGGTCAAGGTCCTGAACAAAGAGAAGGTCGTCCGCCTCAAGCAGGTCGACCACACGAACAGCGAACAGGGGATCCTGTTATCCATCTCTCACCCTTTCATCATCAATCTCTGGGGGACTTTCCAAGATGCGGGGAATCTGTATATGATCATGGACTTTGTACATGGAGGAGAACTGTTCACGTTGCTACGCAAGGCTCAGGGAGGGGTAAGTCGCGTGTTCACGCGGTTCCCGATGTGTCTGTTGATTATTCAATTTCGTTTTACGTTTTTTTAGAGGTTCCCGGACCCAGTGGCGAAATTCTATGCTGCTGAAGTGGCTATGGCCCTCAACTACCTTCACACACACGAGATCATCTACCGCGACCTCAAGCCAGAAAACATCCTCCTGGCCGATGACGGTCACATAAAGATTGCAGATTTTGGTTTCGCGAAGCACTGCGAGGGCACTACATGGACCTTATGTGGCACACCTGACTATCTTGCTCCGGAGGTCAGTTCTTTTGCTTCCGATCACCCCGTTCTACGGAGAACTCATCATGCCTTTGTGCTAACCTCCAACGCCGATCTGCATCCATGGTCCGATCATCCCCCTGGCCATTCACCTGCATTCGTATCCACGCCTTTGATCTTTTTTGTGGGCGGTCCGCTAGGTTGTCAGCCAATCACGTTATAATAAGAGCGTTGACTGGTACGCGCTGGGCGTGCTGATATTCGAGATGCTCTACGGACAGCCTCCCTTCCACGAACCAGAGATCAGCCCCATGGCGTTGTACAGCAAGATCTCTAAAGGTCCAAGCATCATTCAGTGGCCACCCTTCTTCAACCCAAGAGCTAGCGATCTGATTCTGAAGCTGATGGAGACCGATCCCTCGAAGAGGTACGGTAATATGAGGAACGGCGCTGGCGATGTCTTTGCGCACCCCTGGTTCAAGGAGGTCGTATGGCAGAACCTTCTGACGAAAAACATCTCGCCGCCCTACATCCCCAGGACGATATCCGATGGCGATGCCAGCGCGTAAGTTTTTTCCTTCTTGGTCCGTTCGTTGCCTTTCATCAACGCTGACATAACTTGCCGCCCAGTTTTGAGCGGTACCCCGAAGACGAAGCTTCATCCAAATATGGACGGCCTGGGCTGGATCTTTTCGGCCATCTCTTCGAAGAGTGGGATTACACAGCGTGAGGTTTCTCACACGTGGCAGATCTCCGTGCTTCCACGTCCAGTCTTGTTGTGTCCACCCCGTTGTCGGTCTCAAGTCATTTCATTTCCGCTGTGATCTTGCCCCCCTGTCGTCAAGTCAACCTCAAAGTGTGCGCCCACGTGCGGTGTTTTCCAACATATCTTAATGTATTTTGTATCATATACCTGTCCTCATGATTGTCTCTCTCCGCTCCCTTTCTCCCTACCGGACTTCCATACTCTGGTTCTTCATTTCCTCCGTTGCATCTATATACCACCGTCCCTTGTCATCGCTAGAGGACTCGTTCCCCAATTGTTGTCTGTTCTTCTGGTTGTTCTGTTACGGAGTTTCGGTCGTTCGTGTAGCAGCTCTTGAATGAAATAGAAAACGATCAAAATGACCAGGTTGATGGGGGACTCTGATGTGGTTGGAGTGGTATTTACTGGTGGAGTAGTATACCTCCGGTGCGTTGAAGGGAATGCACAGAGGACGTGATAAAAGGTGATTATACGATAGTGGGTAGCGGCGGAAGGAGCGTAGATAGAATATAATGTAACAGTATCGATAGGGTGTGCGGGGGCAAATCAACGACAAGAGGACGAGGAAAGGTGGAGACTACAAGATGTCCCTACTCGGGGCGCATAGCATTGAAGAAAAAGAGGGGAGGAAGTTGCATGAACGTTGATTAAAACATGGAAAAACACGAGACGTGAAGAAGGATCATACTGTCTATGGACAACATAACATCGCTGTCCAGCAGGATAAGTTCAATCAGATACGCGTGCAACACGATGACAAATGACGAGAAAACACTCACACAAAGCAGGGAGGAAAGGAAGTGCGATGATCAAGAGCCGAGAGAAGAAAACATTACGAAGGCCGCCCGCAGTCGAAAAAAAAAAACTCGGGTGATAGGATGTTAGGCGTAACACGGGAGAATCGTCAACCGATTGCTGACTAACTTTTTAGTCTCGGTAGACGTTTCTCCCCCGCTACACCTTTTCCGGTCAAACAATACAAACAATCGGGAGACGAGGAAACTGTGGCGGAACAAAGGGGGTTGCGGTTGGGGTGGGTGGCGGGCTTAAATGAAGGCTATTTGCCGTTGCTGTGCTTGTTTTGAGTGTTCCCGCCACACCTCTTTCTCTTTCAATCCACCTCCATCTCATCCTCCTGTTCCCTCTCCTTTCCCTTCTCTTTACCCTCCCGCCACTCGACGATGATCCGCTGCGGGTTGAATTCGGGCATGGGACTCGAGGCCTGATTATTGGCAAGGTGTGCGCTGGTCAAACGCATATGTGCGAACCGACCGGTTGCGACATCGTCCAAGAACTGTTGATTACGTTGAGAGATACGCTCCATGCTCCCTGCAAGCTGAGATAATTCGAATGGAGAGTTGAACATCACGGCGAGTTCATCCAACTTCGCACTGATACCGGCGGCGAGGTTGGCGCGTTCGCAAGCGATGTCGCGGTCAGGCTGCGTAGATGGCCCTGGGGTCGGCTCCTTTGGCGAGGGTGGGGCCGATGGTTCACGGTGAGGAGGAGGAGGAGAAGGTTCGTGTGGTGAAGGTTCAGGTTTTGAGGGGGAAGACGTGGTCGAGGCGGAAGGTAAGAAAAAAGGCGTCAAAGCGATGGCAGTATTCGTTGAGAGCGATGGCGGGGTGGGTGGTGGGGTTTGATGGGGGTTTCTTGCTGATGTTTTTCGTTGCTGGTTTACCCGACCGGTAAGTGAGAGAGGTTTCGGTGGTTGAACACACGGTGCGGGAGGAAATAGAGGTGCAGAGAACGCAGTCTCGATGGCCTCGTGTAATCCCATCGAGCTCTTCCCCTTTGGTTCCTGAAATTGCTGTTGAAACCGGGTTGTTTCTACCACGGGCGACGTAGGCAGCTCATATTTGATCGCGTCGGGAGAAAGAGATGGAGATGCGACGAGAGCAGAACGAGGCTCCGGAGAAGTGGAAGTTCCAGGGGTCGGGAGCTGCGAGTGCCCCTTCGCCATCTGGGATGAGGTTCCGGCCATGGGAGCTATTTCTAGCGGCGACGGACGAGCAGACTCGCGTGCTTTGAACTTACACCACATGTGCACATGCGCGGCTGTGGCATTGAGACCTTCCGCCCAAAGGTCGTACGGAGGATCAGTGTCTTTATTCTCGCGAGCGTGTTGAGCATGGAGCTCTCCAAGGTGTTCCAAGGATTCCTTTGTGAGCGACGGCCATACTATAAAGCGCCGACGATCGTCAGCCAGCCCGTGCGAATCAGGATGGAAATGAAATGATTGACGATGGGGATCGACAACTTACGGCTTTTGTGGCGAGCATCCACCCACGCTTTCTCATCCGATCCGGGTGGTGCGGAGGTAGAAAGAGAGTGGGATGATGGACGTTTTCTCTCCGAATGTCGCTGGTAGTTAAACCAGTTAATGACGCGAATATCCGTGACTTCTGTATCTCCGAGTTCCTTGAGATGGGCGAGTATCTGCTGTCGTGCTTTTTTCTTGGGAGCTTTGTTTGTCTGATGAAAATAGTCTGTGGCATAAACCTTGGTCACTACCAATTCCGGCTCAAAGGCGCGGTGGCTCACCTTTGAGGAATGTTTTCGCTGCTGGAGAGAAGGAAAACCTGTGCTGCTTGTGTTTTTCTGTCATTGAGGAACCACCAGTTGGTTGCTGGTCATTCCCCATGGCTGGGGGTCTGTGGATAAGGTTGAGGAAGGTCCAGATGTTTTGGGTGTGGCTTTATATAATAAGTCTCATTTTGGCAGTCACACCTGTCAGATCCCGTCGTTCTCATTGGCCGAACACATTATCTAAGGTCCCATCTGTCACACTTACCTTATTGGTGCGCTTAGATAAGCGCGAGAAAGGAGAAGGTTTATAAAGGAGATCTTGCTACCAAACTCTCTGCTCACCCTCTCCCAACCACAATGGACCGAAGGCCAATGTCTAACTGCCCATTTCTTGCACGTCGCAATCACAATCCCAGCGAACGGCCATCTGACGTCTGCTCATTGCTGAGTGCAGTACGTGTAGTGGAAGCACGGAGAACTCGTGAAAGAGCTCCAAGGCGGCCGCGTAACGAACGGGCGGCGGTGTCTGCCGAGAGCCGAGACTTCTCCGCAAAAACAAATAAAAAATAAAAAATAAAATAAACGCATGAAATCCGATCAGATTTCACATGCAAGACGAGATTGACACTCGCCAGCTCAAGTTCCGTCCCCCTCTCGATTTAAGCGTCATGGACGGCGGGAATACCCCTCTGAATCATACCCCGCCGACCCTTGCATGACCAGAGCATAACCATGCCGTCCGAGAAGAAACCAGTTGGGTTCGCGACACATCTGACGGCAGGCGGCATAGCAGGTGCCATGGAAGCTGTGAGCTACGCTTTGGCAGCACTCCCATTTCCCCGAAAAACCCTGACGATTTTTTCGTCTCACTCTACGCACGTTATGCTTCTAGTTATGCTGCCAGCCTCTCGACACAATCAAAGTGCGAATGCAGCTTTCGCGTTCGGGTACTCTGCCCGGGGTACGTATTCAACCACACCATCTCATCGCACTCGCTTAGCTGACATGGAGTTGCTTCTTTTCCCCCCTTTGTCCTTACACCACATGGTGACAGACGAAACCACGAGGGTTCATCGCAACAGGCGTCCAGATTGTACAACGAGAGACGCCGCTGGCGCTCTATAAGGGCCTCGGTGCTGTCCTTTCTGGAATCGTGCCCAAGATGTCTATTCGGTTTGCCAGTTTCGAGGCATACAAGGACTTCTTGGCCGACAAGGAGACGGGGAAAACGTCCGTCGGCAACATCTTTATTTGTGCGTTTCATCTTCACCGGCGCTCCCTTGACATTCCCTTGATAAACTTTTGATTTGTCAACAGCTGGCTTGGGCGCTGGTGTCACGGAAGCCGTCGCCGTCGTGTGTCCGATGGAGGTTGTGAAGATCCGGCTGCAGGCCCAGATGCACTCCCTCGCCGATCCTCAGGAGATTCCCCAGTACCGGAACGCAGGACACGCCGTGTACAAGATTATTCGCGAGGAAGGTTTCAAGGCATTATACCGCGGAGTTTCCCTGACGGCTCTCAGGCAAGCTACGAATCAAGGTGGCGTGGGTTCCAAAATGACGTTATTCCGAACGTCTTGGACTAACGGCTCATCAGGCGTCAACTTCACTGCATACCAGGAGCTTAAAAAGTTGGCAGCCAACCTCCAGCCTGATGTCGAACAACTCCCGTCTTATCAGCACATGGTAATCGGGCTCATATCCGGCGCAATGGGCCCCTTTTCCAACGCTCCCATCGATACGATTAAGACTCGTAAGGAGCCCATTATTCACCCATCACCATTCACGCTAATGTTACCCATCTACCATAGGCTTGCAGAAGTCACCGGCTACACCCGGCCAGAGCGCGTTCCAGAGGATATCAGCAATCTCCCTCGATATGTGGCGTCAAGAAGGCTACCGAGCGTTCTACAAGGGAATCACTCCCCGTGTTCTCCGCGTCGCTCCCGGTCAAGCCATCGTGTTCGCTGTATACGAGCGAGTGAGCAAAATCATCGAGAAATTACAAAGCTCGGAAGGCGTGGAATACTCTGAGTGATCGTCGTCTTCGATCGCTCCTCCCCATTTATTGGTTAAGTTAATCTCCTTGCGCCCCACTAAGGGGTCAAGTGGTAGGAATGTTGTATGTCCCAACAGTATATCCGTGTTTATCTATGGTGCACGAAACGTTGTATTTGTTCCAATCGTTCGTATACCACAAGGACTATGTTACTACACTTCCCAAAGTGCGCATTCACGACACCCCGTCCCCACCGCGGAGATCAGGGTCAGATACTCTCATCGCTTCCCCGTAATTGTCAAATTCGAACGGGATCGCGGAGATAGCATTGGTCTGAGGTTTGGAAATGACGGCGTTGTTTCTCCCACGAGGTTCCTCCTCCCATGTGGAAAGGTTAAATTTCCAAATCGCGGGCGAGCGCTGATGGCGGGTTCGTGCCAAAACCGGAGATCACACGACATTGGACAAACAACCCACGACGCGTCTTCGACTCGATTGTATGTGACCGTGGAGAATAAGCTCCCGAGGCGGTGAGGAATTCAAACGCGGACCATGGTCAACCACAAAAGAAAAAGACAATGGAATGAAATGTTTTTTTTTCCGCCCCCCTTCCTACACTCTACGAGCGGGAGGCTAAGACAGAAGTTCACAACGTGGACACTTACGGTTTCGAGGAAGGAACCAAGTTCTTGGGGCGTAAGTACGAGGAGTCGACGCGCGCGACTTCCTCCCGTCGACCACTGGCCACCCACATCATCTATACCAACCACGAGTTCGCCACTCAAAGAATCCCAAAGGAGAGGTAGACGCGTCGCGAACCTCGAAGGTCCACCAATGAAACGCGCGTTTCGCAACCGGTGCCGCGAACCACCTGGAGGGAAGCGCCCGACCGCCATGGCCTTGCCGTAAAAGGAAGGTGCAGTGATGGCTATTCGGCTCACCCTTCAAAGCCCTGGTGGCCCATTAGAGAAGGAGAGTCAAAAAATCTGTGCGTTTGGCTCTTGCCGCTCCATGGCTCCTGCACGAGTTGATGTGAGACCACACACCCTCTGGGCCATTGCAAAGCTCAGAGTGGTATATAAACCCCCCACCGCGACTTATGAGCTCCACCCCGTCGTTCCACCCATACGCACATCGATTAAACCAAAACTTACCCCCCGCGACAAATATCCACACCCAGCCAAACTATGGTGGTGTTCTCCGCCAATTCCCATTCCCCCGCATCCGGTGCCCCGTCCACCCTCACCCCTCTCTTTGCGAACAGGTTCCAACTTCTCGAGGAGTATCCACACGACGACGACGACGACGACGACTCCAAGCCACACCTCAAGTTCCAGGCGCTGGGGGTATACAAACCGCCGCACATGCGTACCATCGAGTCCGTGGCGTCCACCGTTGAATCGGACTCCACGGCCAACGGCACGTCCGTTGTCCATGGTCAAAACTTGGACCGTGAGCAAAAGGGAGCCTCCCGTCCTCACACACCACACGTTGATCCCACTCCGAAATCCGCCACGTTCGGAGTCAGTGAATTGAAGAGGAAGATACACGAGGAAGTCTTGAACGTCCGGAAGGCTGCGGAGGAGATGGAGACGATAGAGAAAGAGTTCCTCGAAGAAGCGGCACGCTTCGAAAAAGACGTTCAAGTGTTGAGACGTGCAGGTTTGGCGGACGAGGAAATACGAGAACTCGTGGGCTTGAACCCCGAAAAATTTCCACCTAGCCTGACATCCCTCAAGCCATCAGATGCTAACGTGGGTATTTGTTTCCGTGTCCTTGTGTCGGGAAGGGGACTCACCCTGGGTTTGACAGAGCTTGGGGATAGACTTGGCGCGCATCAACCTTGCCTCCGAACAGGAAGTCGAGCAGCAGGAGAATAAATGTGAGGAGCAACAGACACAGCAGACTCCAGCGGATTCCGTGAATAAGACTCCTATCCCCGGGGGTGCCATATACTCCTCGGTTAACCACTCTCGAGGCATGCACCAGACCGGAAACTATGGGCATTCTGCGACTCCGGCCAACGATGCGCACCACGATACTTTCGCGCGCCAGGCGACGGGTGGCAACGAACAGGCGCGATCCTACATGGGTCACCATGGATCGATTCCCATTGGAACTCTTCAGGTGCCTGGCCAAATCTATCAGGCGACGCCTATGACGAGTTTTAACTCTGTGGATCTGCCGCCACCCAGATTCCGCCAAATGTCCGTCCATCACCAGCCCATCCCCTTGCATTACCAGAACTTCGCCCCAAACCCAAACAGGTCAAGAGATGTCGTCCCGGTCGGTCACCACGCGCTCTGGCCGCCGATCCAAAACCAGCCTCAGAACCCGATTCTAAACCACACCTTCCGGCCGGCCTCCATACCGCCGCCTCGCCCGTACTTTTACGAAGTGGACTTGACCTTCGACTTTGATGGAATCGCTTTGTCCTCGAATTGTAATCGTGACTATTTCGTCAAGACCTATTGTAAGAGGAACGGGTTCTCGCCGAGTCAGGCAGCGTGGGCAGCTTGGGCAACCGCGGTAGAAAGAGTGAGGCATGCGCAGCAGGATAAATATCAGAAAGCCGTGGAGCGGGAGATGAAGGAGCGATTGGGGGCGGGAAGCAGACTGCCAAGATGGTGCGAAAACTTGTTAGGAGATAGTTCTTCTGGCTCCGAGCCTGGCTATTCCTCCTCTTCATCCGACGCGTCGACGAAAGTTGCATCCTCGAGGAATTCCGAAGTGAGTGAGGAAGGAAGTATGGTGGTGAGCGCTGTTGGACCAAACGGGAAGCGGGGAGTTCAGGCTCCGCGCGTTGAGAAGCGATGGAAGGATGTTGCAGACAAGACTTGGGCGTTCGGAGAACCTCCCAGGTCGGACGATCCGGAGCATTACATGACCCACGTCGTCGAGAAGTTGGGATGGCAGGTATATGACCCTCGACTCGAGTGATTCTTTTTCGGACAGATAGAACTTTCCAGTTTTCTTTCGTTTTCGCAATGTGTCTCCTAACCTAAGCCCATGCATATAGAGCTGTTGTAACAAGTTAAGCAGATTATGTAGTTTAAAATATGTCCAATCACGAACCTATGCAAGCATCATTTCTCTCTCAACAATGGATAGCCGGTGTGATTCCTCGTGTGCCGTTTGACTCGGCCATCAGCCCAAGGAACAAAGCCACGTCCAACAGATGAGGCCGAGTACATGGTGGATGATGATGATGATTTGACTTGTTTCGGATTCACACGATCCACCAACACGTACCCAGTCCACCACGCAAAACCACGTCAATTCTCTCTCTCTCTCTCTCCCCGACAAAGGCTGCCACCTAGCTGGTAATCCCTTCCTAAGCCTCAACCAGCACCCATGGGGTTCTTCAGTGGATGGTTCAGTAAGGTGCGTCTTTCCACCCTTCCGATGACGCTGGCGGCTCATTCCTTTTACTTCCTATCTTGTAGGGTGAATCGGATGACTATGAGCAGATTCTCGCCTCCCTCGAACTAGACATTCAAAAGCGTCAGACACGTCTTTCGGAAATCAGGCTTCGAGAACGCAGGACGACCCTCAAAGTCACGCTTTACACGCTCGCATTTTGGGTCGTTTACGTCACTCTGTGGTATACCCAGGTTCTGCCTATTTTCAACGGGCACAGACCAAACACCGCGTTCGAGAAGTTTGTAAAGGGGGTGCCGGTACTTATTGGACCGATATTGCAAGTCGCCTTGTTTTCGGATCATCGGTTTCGTTACTAAAGTGCACCGGTCGCAGGATACTGTTCGCAAGGAGGATTGCGCAAATATGGTATACTAGGATTGGAAACGCGGAAGGTACCGTCCAACAATCAACCCGATTCACAAAAACTCACCTATGTGCATTCACAGAAAAGACTCTCGTGACGCTTCGCAAACGACAACGCGAAAAGATCGAGGAGATCAAGAAGAAGACAAACTATTACACCACCAGAAACCTCCTCGACCGGTATGACGAGTCTGTATCAGGTCCGGGAACCCCTCCACAACGAAGACAACCCATTCCACAAACACCAGTCCAGCGTCAGCCCAACCAGAAACAGGGTCAAGCCAAATCACAGAAAAATCCTACTCCCTCCACCTTGCAGACCCCTTTTGAGCGTGCGTTTTTGAGTTTGAGTCCCATACGCCAAGTTAACATACCGCAGCAATGCCGGTTACGCCGCAGCCTCCACCAAGGAAACAGTGGTATGACAAACTAGCGGACGCGATCTTGGGTGATGATGATGTAACTGGGTCCCCCTCCTCCCGATATGCACTCATCTGCCAGAAGTGTTTTTCCCACAACGGACTGGTGAAAGAAAGTGTTTGGCAAGATACCCGTAAGTCTCTACCATGCAAACTATTCCGTGCGCTCACTTGACTCGTTTTTCCGTAGAGTATGTATGCCCCAAATGCGGCCATTTCAACCCGTCCGCTCGTTCCGTCCAACAAGGCATCACGTCCGCTGGCCCGAGTCCCATTTCAGCCGCAAACAGTCGAGGACCCAACGGGATTAACGGCATCCACCACTCCCCCCTTAATCATCCCATTCCAATTACATTGCCACAAAGGGAACTCGGGTTGTCCCCAGAGCCTGTCAAAGTGCGTGCGAGGAAGTCATTCAAGCGTGAAGAGGAAGAAAATGACAGCGTTGAGGGAAACGCCGTGGATATGGATGTCGACAACGATTCTTCATAGTGGGCGGTTTGTATTTGGACCTGTACGTCTCGCACATCTTCATGTTCTCCACTACTTTTTCTCCTATGGAGCACCACCCTTGTTCGTCTCCTCTCTGAATTTCCCCAGCCTCCGTGAGCGTATCGAACGCTGTTTTCGTCCTGCTCCCCTGGTTTCTCCTCGATTTCCCGATCCTTCCGATTTATTATTTCCCCCCTCCCCTCCGATTTCTTCCCATCGAGTCGTAGTCTCTAGGAACATATGGCTATACTGTAATTTCCTGTATACTTACCAAACCCAATGCACAGTCCCTCTTCATGTGCTCTCACCACGGGTTTGTCTTTCCTTACGTGTACTACTCCGGACTTGTGATCCGCGCGCCTATCCCAGTTGGTCGGGTGTGGAAGCGAACCAACGAAATCAAACGGATCTTGGTTGTTTTATTGTTGAACTGATACTCTCATCTCTTGACCGACCTCGCGAATTGGGGCTTGTATTCGCAGGTGGAGTTCATACGAAAACTGGTGGAAGTCGCACCGCTTGAGGCCTTGAGGATTCGGCAACCACAATTGAGTATCCACGACGAGGCGCTTCCACGGTCTCTTTTTCCTGGTTTTTTTTTAACCCGACTTCACTGCGGTCCAAGTGACCGCTGGGTACCCAGCCGTTCTTCAAACTTGTAGAGTCGGTGTTCCCAAATGGCGAATCCAGAAACATACCTGGAGATCCCTTCACCTTCGGGAGCGTCCTTCAGGACCGTCGACGACGTCTCCCCTACGCCCAGACGCACGGACTCCCCCGCCTTTGTTCGACATGTTGATGAGAGATCGAGGCTATTGGGCCGTTCTGAGGATGATGAATACGTCGAGTACGGCGTGGAGCAAGCGGAAAGGGTCGAGCGGAGGGGGCGATCGTCAACCTATGCTGTGATCAACACCGGGTCGAGTTCGGGAATTGGTTCTGTCGACATCCGCGAGTTGAACGGTGATGATGTCGGTGAGTTTGCCGTTATTCTTGCTCCCCCCCCCCCCCACCACCACCCAGCCGCAGTTTGCTGAAGGAGCACATTGGATATATGCGCAGCCGGTCTCCCAGGACCTTCGAAACCCGAGGCAAAAAAGCCCCCATCCAGGAATTGGAAGAAGCGAATGAGCTACTACGTTCCTGTGACGGCCTGGATTCCCGGCTACTCTTGGTCCTTGTGCGTATTTTCCCATGTTCCCTCCGTGTTTTACCCTCCGCCTTTCAGTGGGGAGGACGGAGCCGTTGAAATTTCCAGAACCAATTTTCACGTCCCTCTCTCTGCCTTGTGTCTTGGATTCTAGCCTCAGCGGGGACTTCATGGCTGGGTTGACTGTGGCGTGCATCTTAATCCCACAAAGTGTCAGTTACGGCACATCTCTCGCTAGGCTAAGCCCCACAGCAGGTCTGGTATGTCACACGCCTCATTTCGCTTCCAGTTGCCTTCCGCTTACCCTTTGCCACTCATATTGCGTCCCGTGACATACACATTCTTCCAATCCGCAGTTTGCGGCATCTATTCCGGGGATTTTCTATGCCATGTTCGGCTCATCCCGTCAACTTAACGTTGCTCCGGAGGCTGCCACATCCCTTCTTGTTGGGCAGGCGATCTCGGATTACATGCACCATAACCACGAAAAGCCTGAGGATCTCACCACCGTAGGCTACAAGGTTGCTACGGCGATTACCTTACAGTCCGGACTTTTCTCTTTCCTGCTTGGATTACTCAGGCTGGGGTTCATTGATGTTATCTTGAGCCGTGCGTTACTGAGCGGGTTTGTGGCCGCTGTTGGTATTGTCATTTCGATGTGAGTCTTGTCCCTCCCTCCACACGAGGTGATCTTCTCACTCAAACTTGTTGTCTCTGTTTCTTCAGCGAGCAGTTGATACCCATGCTCGGACTCGTCCCCCTAGAGAAGACCCTCCAACCCAAGACCACAATGGATAAACTCTTCTTTCTGGTCAAACACGTGCCTGATCTTCATGGGCCGACAGCCACGGTTGCTTTTGGGGCATTTACGGCGTTGGTTGTGTTGCGATACATCAAAAGCTGTTTCAAGAGCGGCTGGATCAGGGGGATTCCGGAAGTATTGATCATCGTCATCGTCTCGACTAGTGCGTTTGGGGATTTTCTGGGATTGTTCGTACTCTGGCAGCTGATCAGTCCGTTGGAATTATAGTCCTCTGTGATAAATTCAAGTGGAATGAAAACGGCGTCGATATTCTCGGTCCCGTATCCATCAAAACCGGAGGTTCCTTCCTCGCTTTCCCACTGAGGAAAAAAAACAGGAAGTACTTCGCACAAACTACATCCACCGCAATGTGAGTCCCAGCGTTCGAATTTCATGGTTTATTGTTAACATAAGGGCTAGATTGACGTCCGTCATTGGGTTCCTGGATAGTATCGTATCTGCGAAACAAAACGCGGCGAGGTTCCAGCATACCATCAGCCCGAACAGAGAATTGGTTGCCTTGGGTGTTTCGAACTTGGCGGGATCGCTCGTGCCTGGGACTTTACCCTCCTCTGGCTCCATCACCAGGTACTTGTCTTGATGGCGTTTGTGCAAAGTGTCTGAATATATTTGTGGTGTAGGTCGAGGATCAATGGAGATGTCGGAGCGAGGACCCAGATGGCAAGCTTGATTTGTTCCGGTTTCGTGCTTCTCGCCACCTTCTTTTTGCTCCCGTGGTTGTATTACTTGCCCAAGGCGGTTTTGGCTTCTATGTAGGTTTCGCGTCCTTGATGGGGTTCTACCATGGAGTCCACTCACGGGATCGATCGCGTAGCGTCTGTTTGGTACTGATCAGCCTCCTAGCTGAGATTCCCGAGGCTTTAGGGTACTATTGGAGGTCAGTTGACTTTCTTTTTGCGGCGAATGCCGAGCAGATTTGACCGTCCGTTCTTCCGCAGGATGCGATCGTGGATCGACCTCTGGCTCATGTTCCTTACTTTCACGCTAACGATCTGCTGGAGCGTCGAAGTGGGCGTGGCAGTCAGCATCGTCATCTCGTTACTCCTCGTCATTCATAGGTCTTCCAAGGCAAGATTGATGATTCTTGTGAGCCATCGGCTTTGTATTCTTCGTTCGATTTTGAGGCTAGACTGATGGTATCTTGCGATATAGGGAAGGATTCCTGGGACAGATAGGTGGAGACCGATCAGTGAAGATCCTGAAGCGATGGAAGATTCTGCGTCTGGGACTTTGATCATAAGGATTAGGGAGAACTTGGACTTTGGTTCGTGCCATCACTGGAAAATTCGCCGATCCTAACCCACTTACATCTCCAACTCATCCAGCCAACACGGCACAATTAAAAGGTTTGCTCGTCGGCCTCTCTTATCATACGTAGTTCTGACCAAAGAGGTTGCCCCATAGAACGGCTGAGGCGTTTGGAACTGTACGGACACGATAGGAGCCACCCGAGTGATGAACCCAGAAGACCTCAGGCTACGGTTTTGATCTTCCACATGGCTGATGTCGAGACCATCGATGCTTCGTGCGTGTTGCTGTACCCCACGAGCGTACAATTCTGACTTTTGCATGCTTCAGTGCCGTGCAACTCTTCTATGAGCTAGTCGCAACTTACAAGGTATTTTCCGCATTCGCCCTAAGCGCCGTCGTGGTCTTTGCGTGACAGTATTTTTTTAGAACCGAGGTGTTGGGGTGTTTATCACCCACCTACGAATAGGACCCTACAAGATGTTCGAACGCGGAGGGATCGTGGAATTGATTGGACACCACTCTTTTTACTCCAACGTCGCCACGGCTGTCGCGCAAGTACACGGCAGCGAGACAAATTCTACTCAGTGACTGCTATGAGAAGCGGCTTCTCTCATAAGGATCCGGACGAAAACAGCGATACGTGGATGGAATTTGGAGGAGAGGAGGTTTAAATGACTTACGAATTGGATGGATAGGAACACTATTTGATATTTCTGACATGATTTGAGTGTATCTCTGTTCTTAGACACTTGTTTTACTTCTCCTTAGAGAGCCGGAGAAGAATTTCCAGATAAAAGTATAAGTAGGCCTCAAATCCCGGGGTTATGACCGGTCGCAGAACTTGTGGGTTCTGTTTGAGGTCGTGCATCGCAGTAACCGTGGCTTTGAAATGGTATTCAGCCACTCGTCGAGTGAAAACCCCCTTCTCAACCGTTTATCAATTCACGAGTCCGAACTCAATTGCACCTGATACGAAGGTTGAAGTCATCGGCCCCGGCACTTCGAGTTCAAATAAAACCGGCGGTTGGGGATTGTGCGGCCCCACCTACGGCTTCATCAGCAGCTTATGGCAGATCCTTTGGTGAGTTGGCGAAAAGGGTTTGAAATGGCCCTCGTACCCACAGTGAACACATCTTGTAAGGAACCTTGAAAAAATCATCTTCACCAGGGTTGCGCCATTCTGATTAAGTTAGAATTTGGGGACATCTTTGCATACGACCCCACCACTCCGGACCCAAGTGAAGCTGCCGGCCAGACATGGTCACCGCCCACGAGAGTCGTTAAATACCCCATCCGGGTCATGTACGTTGAACCTCGGGTGCGACGGTGGTTCTGCGTGGGTTGACTACGATATCACCGGGAGTCCGCAGGATGGAGCGGAACGAGTTGATTATTGTACAAATTCGACCAACCCAGCCGCAGAGGGGTTTTTGATGACAGCGGCAGTGGGCCAGATGACGGTGACAGCCAGACCTGGACGGCCTCGGAGTCCCAACAAGGCAGCATCTCCGAACCAGGCTCTACTAGCGAGGACATATTCCACCCAGATCATCCTCAATACAAAGATTTTTCTCTAGTGGCGACATTGAAACGAGGCTGGCGGCGGACCCCTTGATGACAATGACAAACCGGGTTGGTCGGAATGGTACAGCAGCCTCAGGAATTCCAGCGACGAGGCGGTGGTAGGGACCATCATGTGGCGGATATATAGAGAAGGATAGGAGATCACCAAGGAGATCAATGGTAGATTTCGTGATTTGGCGGCTTGTGTACGAAGATCGACCAATGCAACCATCAGAAACGCACACGCAACCCCAATTGCCACGTTGGCAACGAGCGAGCGAGCGCTTTTATCACCCGATACCTCCCGAGGCAGTTCGGTAGGACAGGTAGACTGCCCATACATTTTTGGAGGTTTACGTCGTGACATAACACAGCCGACAACAATCGTTCTGACGGGTTGAACGACCCCGGGACGTGTTTGCAGTACTATTGGGGGCGGTGGCTGCCACAATTCCGCAGCAACACAGATAGGGAGAGCAACTTTGATGGGGGACGCGGGATGATTCTAAGACGGATACGCACGAAAAAAAATGCGCAAAAAATACAGTATTGGTGGGATTAGAATGGTAAACCGCACCATTCGTGCAGGCACGGCAGCAATAACCGATACACACGAGGTGACGAGCCAAGGAGTTGATTTCAAGGGAGGGGGAATCAGCCACAGTGACAAACAAATGTAAACATGGGCGGTCGGAAACGGTATATTACGGGGACAGACCCCGGTTTGATTCCGAACTCTTGCCTCTTCCGCAGAGACGATGTTGTCCTCCTTGTGTCTCTCCATCCTCATCACCTCCGTCATAGCCACCCCGCTATCGACCCCCCATGACATCCCAAGGGAGAGGTCCCCTCTCGCGCTCGCCCCCTTCCACACCCTCCAGGCTGAGCACCCGGACAAGGTCCTCAACCATTCGTACATCGTCATGTTGAAGGACGACCTCCACACCTCGGCCGTGGACAACCATTTCAACTTCCTCCAGGCTGCTCACGAGGAAGATCCTCTCCTCGCCGACGGACCCGTTGGTATCAGCCAGGTATACAACGGTCACCTCAAGGGCTACGCCGGTCGTTTCACCGATA
>Ga0307514_10001147_pt1 | contig 36266 bp, 38 predicted proteins | sample 16_EM_MG_FD_203088 | JGI IMG/M metagenome (GOLD analysis project Ga0307514, IMG submission 203088) | Populus trichocarpa ectomycorrhiza microbial communities from riparian zone in the Pacific Northwest, United States - 16_EM | ecosystem: Host-associated > Plants > Roots > Unclassified | place... | reverse complement strand
TTTTTTTAATACCGGGTCTTGAGGGTTTGCTACTTAAGCTAGTCTTTTCTCGCGCTTTTGTTGCCTCACAGGATCTGTCAACTCCATCAACTCTGATTTGAGGACTCTTGTTTATCTTTTCCTGTACCCATAACCAACGAAATACATTACGCAACTGTCCTTTGCATACACATAATGTCTCCTCCAAGGCAGGTCCAGGGCCCCCGCTATTATCCTTTTGAGGGGCAGCCCTATCAGAGCCATCATCATGGTTTTGGCACGGTCGCTGGTCCGGGGAGTGACAACACTTCGTACCAATACAGTTATCTCCCCATGAATGCTATGGTACAGCCGCATTACCCAAACCAATACTATCACAACATGCCGGCTCTCGCATACCCACCGCAGGTGCCCCCCCACTGCGCACCTTCGTACGGAAACTTGGCAGCTTCGCAAGATCCCTCAGTTATTTGTTATTCCTGCGCAAGTCATCCACCAAATGGCGCCCCGATGATATACTATCCTCCCCATTTTATGGGAGTCCCAGATTATTATGCCATGTACACGGCATCTGGCATTCCCTCCCCCATGCAGCATTTCCCTCCACAGGTACCCCCTCCTGCTACCGCTATACCGCCTCCACTCGAGCACCGCAGAGGCTCATACTCAACGGCCGAGTCGAATACTGCTCCTCAGACGCCAGCTTTGAGCAGCACCTATGTTGAATCAACACCTTCCATTGCCGGTGAGTCTAGTCAAGGGACGCCATTTAGCCCTGCTTCCGATAGATGTGCTGCATCGGAAGCGAAGTTCACAATCCAACCACGATTTCGCGCAAGTGAAATGCCACCATCCGGGGTAGCCAGAAATAGTCTATATAATCCATCAAAGACTACGAATGTGTACATCAGAGGGCTTGCACCTGATACAGATGATGAGGAGCTTCTCCGGTTGGTGGAGCAGTACGGACATGTAGAGTCCCATAAAGCGATCGTGGACAAAGCTGGCTTCTGCAAAGGCTACGGGTTCGCCTTGTTCAGGAATATGGAAGACGCAAAGGCCTGTATCCTTGGTGTGGCAAATGCAGGCCTCGATGCTGGATTTGCACGAGAGTCGTTCAACTCGAGGCTCAAGGCTCTTGGTGACCCCACCTCCACAAACCTCTACGTCTCAAACCTCTCCACGTCAGTGGATGAGACTAAAATGTCTGAGATCTTTAAGGATTATCAAACAATGTCTGTCCGGATCTTGCGGGATGCACAGGGGGTTTCAAGGGGAGTGGGTTTTGTCAGGTTCGCAAACCATGAGATTTGCGATGAGGTTATTGAGAGGTTTAATGATAGGGTTGTCATTGAAGGGTGTGCAGAGATTCAAGTCAGGTATGCGGATACATATGCTCAAAAGACATTGAAGGAAGCGACGACTAGGATTAGGGAGTTTTACTGCAATGAGCAGAAGAGGACGATGGAGATGGGGAGTCAGGGGTTGAACATTCCGACTGGACCTCGGCACGGTTGGGGAGCGAGGAAGTGGAATGGTGGTGCGAGGATGGGCAGTGGGTAAGTTCTGCTTGATCTAGGTCCTGTTTTGTCTGCATTGAGGTGGAAGTAGACTAACATGGTTTGATAGGCCTAGATCTAAAACATTCTTGTGAGGGTTGTGCGGGCGGAGCCATTGGGGGTGAAGGTTCTGGGTGCGTAGTAGTACATCTGAGACTGCTACCGTTACCGACCGTTGTGATTGTGCAGTCAGCACGCAGTGTGGAGATTTTCTGCGGCGGTGGTTAGCATGTGTAAATTTCTGATTTGGTTAAAGGGTAATGGATTTGGGTCATGGAGTTGTATGCAACATGGGTGGGCGTTTGGTATGGTAGTGGTTTTTATGGGTCACGTTGATGGGTTTTTGCGAGGTTAGACTTCATCAGGGTGGTCTGTGGGGCCTTCTACAATTTGCGTCTTTTTTTTTTTTGGTTTGTTTGCTTGAATCTTACGTTTGTCATGCCTCTTTTTTATGCAATTTGTTTGGTCTAGCTTCTGGGACGGAGGAGGCAAAATGCAAGATTGGTGTTTTCGCTGCATTGTTGCATTATCGAAGTTGTAGGTATAGATGGTGGGTGGTCTTGTGAGCTTCTTAGCTGGTCTTGATTTCGGGGGAGGTAGGTTGCCACCTCCTGTTCATACTGGGGTGGATGGTGGCATCCGTTTGGAATCCCGACTCGGAATTGTCCGTAGGAATTGTTTTCCTCCAACCAACTAGACTGCTTACTTTACTGAAGTAGATCTGTGGGTATCATTCTGCAAGATCGCATTCTGTGGTAATGGTTGGGCTGGATCTGGATTCTGTATCCTTTAACGGTCGTGTCGTGTTACCAAAGTACCGTAGATCTGTCGTCGTGTGTCTGGATCTGGGGAATAGGCGAATAGGGGGATACAATAATCTGGTTGCACGACCCCTCATAGGGGTTACAAGCACGCTTGCTTATATGGGTGGTGAGGCTATTGAGACTGCAGTTTTATGTGTTATGTTTATATTAATTTGTTTTGTTTATAGTTATAGGATACTGTATTTATTAGTCAACAGCTCTGCTGAATTGGCGCAGGCCGGGGGCGTAGACTGGTCGCCCCCGCCGCCGGGCGAGCTTGTTGAGACGACTCCAACAGGCAAACATCTAAACATCCAACAGCTCGATCAGACCAACGTCTCAGACTCATCAGCTCCTTGACTCTGATTTATACTACCCCATTGAGAAGATAAGGATACATACGATACAATGGCGTCTACGGCGACTGCACCTGCGACAGCCACAGAGACGGCGATTGAGAGGTTTGTTTGATTGTTTGTGTCTGCACGCCCCTTTTCCATGCCACATGCCCACATACATTACGTTACCCCACCATCGATATGCACCTCTGCATCTCATCTCACTCCCCAATCCCTCTCGTTATTCGTCATGCTGTGCCACAGGCCCCCACTGCTACCAAACTCAATGATTTTTAATTCTGTATACTAACTCAACGCAGGCTACCCATCACCGCCTCCCGCATCCTCACCCTCTTTCCTGAAATCGACTCCTCCCTCGCCACCGCTACCACCAATGACGACAACTCCGTTCTCAATGGCTACGATGCTGAGCAAGTCCGCCTCATGGAAGAAGTCTGTATCGTCCTCGACGAGGACGACAAGCCCATTGGGAGTGCCAGTAAGAAAGTTTGTACGTAGCCGCCCCAGCTCCGCACCCTACTCCAACATCGTTCCTCACGTCTTCCAGGTCACTTGATGAAAAACATCAACCTCGGCCTCCTCCACCGGGCCTTCAGCGTCTTCCTCTTCACCCCAGACGGCGAGCTTCTCCTCCAACAACGTGCCTCCGAAAAGATCACCTTCCCAGACATGTGGACCAACACCTGCTGCTCCCACCCCCTCGGAATCCCAGGTGAAACTGGAGCTAATCTCGAAGCGGCGACCCTCGGGGTTAAGCGGGCTGCGATCAGAAAGCTGGAGCAGGAGTTAGGAATTCCGAACGACCAGGTGCCAATTGAGAAGTTTAAGTTCTTGACTAGGATCCATTATTTGGCCGATAGTGGTGAGGTGTGGGGCGAGCATGAGAGTGAGTGATTATTTTTTGTTATAAATCCTTTGTTCAAAAGGCTCTCGCTATATTATTTTATGTTTTGATGCTGGGGTTAGTTACCCTGATATATATACGTACTACTTCTGATACGTTCCATCCATTACCCTCATCCCCATCTCCTCATCTCCCCGCCTCACCCCCTCCAATGTCACTCTGCATAAAACTAACATTCACTCTAGTCGACTACATCCTCATTATTCAGACCCCTGTCACCGTTCATCCTAACCCCAATGAAGTCCAAGCCACAAAACTCGTCTCCGCCACCGAGCTCAGGAAAATGTTTACCAATCCTAATCTCAAGTTCACTCCTTGGTTTAAACTCATCTGCAACACTATGCTGTTTGATTGGTGGAAGTCGCTGCATAACTTGGATGCGTTTACCAATGAACAGCAGATTAGAAGGATGTAAGAGATGCGCTGCTGCGCATTGACAAGTGGCCGCACAGGCTCAAAACCTGGGGACTCTTTGATATGTGATTGGCCTTTTTTTTTCTTTTTTCACTGCGATTTGGCCTGGCTTAGACTTGGTGAGTGAGGCGGAGTGGTGGAGTAGAGTGGTGGAAGTATTGGGGTCCAGGGGGGGGCAGAGTAACGGTCTGTGCTGGCAAATCATCGTGTTGCGTTTATGCATCGCTCGATGGATGATGGATGGATGAACAAGACGCAATGATATGATGGACACTGCATTGACAGATGAATGGTATTCTATACTTTTCAAACAAATTGCTTTTTTTTCTCTTTTACCATTCTACCTACACTCTCGCCCTCTATAGTATTCCGAAATGTATTCCTGCGGTGTGCTACATCTACCTGCCCACTCTGCGAGGGTGTTGTGCCAACCAGACTACCCGACCACTACCTACATGCACTGACTACCAGGCAGACACAGGATGACTCAAATACAAAAAATACAGGGTTTATCAGGGTGTAATTCTTTTTTTTTTTGTATACAGAGGGCTGAATAACCCAATCGTAGGAATTGCTTTCGGTTGAGCATCGTGGCGCACTTACCAGACATCCTAGCGGGACCTGCAGAATGTTGAGCAGTACTCCGCAATGTTGCATGTAAGAGCATCTTGGGAAGTGTGCGCAGCGGTGGCCCTCACCGGTTAAGCGAATGCTCTGTCTGTATATTTATGATTAGAATGTGATCAAATCAGGCAGAGTAGGACATGTGGTTGGTCCGGAAAAGATCTGTGGTAATGTAACATATCTTGCGGGTTGCCTATCAATACGTGGTGCCGGGAATATCGCGACGTAGAGAGATATGTACTCCATGGATCCCGTGAATTGTGGTTGGTAGTGTAATGTTAAGCGTCGTGGAGGTGATCAATTGGACGGCTTTTATAGTCTGGGGCTCAGAGGTGGGGGTGAGGGGTGGGGAGTGGGGAGTGGGAGTGGGAGTGGGGAGTGGCTTGTGCTAGAAATAGGTTATCTCATCAATAGTGATATTAATTTATTACCTTGGATCTTTCATGTCAGTGAGAGAAAATCTACCGGCAAGGGGCATAGATAGATGGTTGTGTTCCCAATAATGCGGAAACTGCGAAACAGGACAAAAAAAAAAACGTTCGACGCAGTTGGATTTGCAACAGAGGATTCTCGATGTCTGCATGAATTGAGCTAGGATGACGGAGCAAGGGTCGACTTAGCCCGATCCACCGTACAGCTGCAGTGGCTGGGTTTTGGTGGCACGCGATGTGTGGGGGGCATCTTAATTAGCGATAGTGGCGTTTTTTATCAGTGTTAGTTGGCCATAGCCATAGACTTGTGTGTTGATAACGAAACTCCAGACAATCTATAAGGTGTGACCGATAGCTGTACAAGTGATTCGCCTATCACTCAGATTGGACTAAAATGGATCGGAGTATCAGTACGTTTCAAAAAGCTTGGGCCTGTGTGAAGGGGGTTGCTAAATAGCCTCTGTATCTGTAGAAAGAAGAGGAAGGACGGGCATTTAACAGGCAGAATTGTTCGAGCCTGCTGTGGTTACACCTTGGCAGCTTCTCTAGGTCAATATTCTGAAAATCTTTCCCCCTGCATGCTGGAGCTTTCTGTCTCGTGAAAGGTGGCCCCTGTTCACGAGGTAGTAGGTAATGTAATCCATACAGAAAGCAAGCATAATTGCTTCCCCCATCTTCTCCCTGTCTTCCTGACGAAGCCCAAAATCTGGAATGTGTTGTCATAAGATAAATGGATAGCATTCTTAAGCTAAATGCAAGTTTTGTAGTTGTTACGCCTAAATTCCAAATAATGGCGCAGGCAGTAGGTAGAGTGCATACTGCGGTTTCGTTAGGCCAGGTGTAGCAGGTGACCATTAAACTTAAAGAGAATCAATACCTCGGAGCTCTCACGAATGTTCATTTCGAATGCCAAAATTTTAGATCTGCTAGGCTCAAATTGAAAGCATGGGGGGGGGGGTGTGAAATAAATGCGGATGTCAGTGATGCATGCACATAGATGCACCCAATTCAACATTTTGGTTTGGGGGCGGATTTCAGAGTTGCCACTGTTACTCTCCTTCATACCTCATTGCATCATGACAAAAAGGGCTTGTCTTCACCCTAGTTATGCCTGTAACAACTACTCATACAAGAAAATACTAACCCGAACGTAAATATCACCCCGATATAAAGTATCTGTGCATTTCACTACCTCGTTAGTACGTTGAAGTGGTTATGCAACCAGAACAGTGTGTGGGGTGTCTTTTCTATGGAGCTTTCTGACTTATGAATTCTTACTGAACAGGGAGGCTAAACTACACAAATTTGCGACTTCCATAACGGGCAAATTGAAAAATAAGTTAGCCTTGGTGCCAAGCCCTTCACGGATGGTTAGTTGGTCTGCCAGTCTACCTTCATAACCAACAACACTATTCATAAACTAGCAACTACTATGATTTAGAGCCAACCAGATCAAAATAACCACATGATGGTGGTAATCTGGTTGCATGACCTGGTGCTTTCCAATTATTACATATCCCGAATATATGACTAAATACAGAACTCCAAAGAGACAACACAAGAGGTACAAACCACTCGGCCAAGGGGGCACACCTACTGGTATCTCCCTACTGATTGGCACACACCCCTCTCTGTTGTTGCGCAATCACCAAGGATCCGTGGTGGTTTGAACAAACGAATAGGGGAATTGGGGTTCCAAACTCCATGGAGACTCGTTCCCAGTTTACCGCTGGGCGTGTCCCCATCTCTCAAGACTGAGACTGAGGGTACCTGGTCACTTTAGGTCTCAAGTGTTGGAGTTTACATTTAATCTATTTACAGTACCACTATTTGGGTTCCTCTCGAATGTAATTGGTGCAACGGAACGAGGTTACAATACCGCAATATATATATAAGTATCACAGAAGGGAGATGTGTTGGCAAACCGACTCTGTAATTGGCTTCAACGTCACACCGTAACGACAAGGATGGCAACCCGGCTTGAACCAACAGCACTTGCCTGGAGGAATACTTTGATGGGATATCTTGCTGTAAAGAAGTTGATTGAAACAGGATTATTGAAATTACATAGGGGCAGGGTGATTCGGTTGTTGGACATGTAAACATGGTATCTAGCTAGCCATAGGGTCCACCAAATGGTTAGGGCAACACTTACACATTAGCGACACCATGTTTGGTCCCTGTACCCTGACACCTTTATCGCAACCCTACGAGGTTTATAGAGATTAAGTACAGAAAGTTACACTGTTGGACAGTATCCTGCAAACCACTGGGCAGCCGAGGTATTCCCAGCACAAATGCCAGACTAGCACCCAAAAAGGAACCGTATATCGACTCACACCAGAGTCAGTCACTTAACCCACATCTTTACTACCTTTGGATCATGAGTAAAATTGCTAACAATAGTCGGTAAACACTAACCTATGGTGATTAGTACTATCGAGAGCTGCACTTGAAACATCTTAATGAAATTCAGAAACCTTATTCGATATCAATTCACAATCAGACAGTTTGGTGATCATACATAATATGACGCAGATTTGGCACTCTTGCAATGAGCCATATGTGCAGATGTCACTGGTATCACAGGCTTGTTGCGCAATCCAACGGCCGGCATGATGTTGTGCTTCGTGAGCTGATTGATGCAATTGATATGGTTATGCCTCGCAGACAGTTCAGATTGTGAGGTCGCACTATAACGGTTGGCCGAACACAGCCACCAATGCAATCGTCTCCACAAGCGCCCACAGCTAGTTAGAATTCGATACAATTTCGGAGAATTCAAAACTTTTCCGTTCGGGGGAAAGCAATGCATGTCCGTGAGCCCGACTATACACCTATGTATGCATGACCAAGCAGTAAAGTTTCTACAAATGTGGTTCAGCAAATATTAATTGCAGCCTTACATACCTGCACAGGATGTGTCAAAATGAGCAAGAGGTGAGGTGTAGTCAGGGCCAAGAGTTATATTTACTGGTCCCTGCATGAGTAGGTGAGGCTTGGCCTGCACTGTCATCGGTACTAGTGTGTAGCTGTGCCTCATCTGGGGTGTCCATCACCAGCTACACAGTGCCGCTCAGCTCAGCTGGGTTCTTTCTTAAGCTATCTGATGTGGCCCAGCACTGATAACAATAGCTAGCTACAGAGTATCATTGCGCTAGTAATGTACATGTACACTCAAGCCGAACTAGAATAATGAGATATCCGTATATACTACTTGATGGTTTTCATGGACCCGTCAGCAGTCGTGCCTTGGGTTTCCTACTACAAGGTCAGCTCAGGTACATACTTAATACTCGTGAAAGTCTATTTCGGACCAATTACCACAATACAGTCTGGGTGCACCCCTGGAAGATAGTCTGGCAGGCACCGACCTCTCGTAGGGACCTCGAAGAAGTCTCAATGCACTGCTACAATACGACCTCATGCGTGCTATTGCCTCTATGTGTACGGAGTATAGCTAGAGGCTTGATATTCCGCCCGGCTAGCTGTGGGCCACACCACCCAAGATATCGCAGATCATGCCAGCACTAGGGCCACTTCCTAGTCTCACCTGCGAGGCGCATCTGTACCATTAACCCGTGCAACCAGACTACCATTAACCAGGCTACTGTATAGTCTGCATGGTAGGGCTGAAGACCAGTTTCGGTAACGGAATTGACAAATAATTATAGTTTTAGTAATAATTATTCATTGCTTGTGTACGGGAACGGGGCCGCCTCATAGCCTCAGGCTCCATTCGGGGGAAAGGGGTAGAGACTCCAAAAAAAATAATTTCATTGCTTGTATGCATGAAGATTAAGAGTTTAAACTTTAGGGATTGCACTTGATTATTAAAATTATTCTCGGTCTTTCTGTGATCATGATACCTGGTCTGACCCATGTTCTCTCCATGTGGGCTTATTACTAGGCACAAAGAAATAACTTATCCTCCTTGACAAATTCCTGCTGCACTACCTACAGATACCCCTTTCATGAGCCGAATTGAAGATAATTCTACGATTGTGGAACCATTCAGATGCCATGGCGCTCACTTCAAATGTTTCAGCTAATGGTCGTGGGGGTCACGGGACTTGTGTGACCTGCGGGCTGGGTTTAGGCTTCATGTATGTGCGGATGCAACATGCTTGTGGATGCACACCCGAAATGCAGGGCACTGCGACTTTATTTTGCACTCGCTGGGAAAATGGGAGTCTCATTGAACCTTTTGCCCTGACAAGATGAAGTGATGGAAGGGTGTATGAAGTGTGTATATATGACAAGAGATTGCATGTATAACACATGGATGTTTTAGTAAGAAAAAAGTTTAGTGGGCGCAGCACATGCATAGGGTGGCATGGCTTACTGCGGCGGTGACGTCTCTGCGATCTTGAAGCCAATTGAACACCCTGCGAGGGGTCATCAATTGATGTCTCCGATGTAGCCCCACTCCCGTGTTGTAGAATTGCATTGTCCTTGCTGTGCTCGAGTACGTAACTCGGAGTCGCCCCGAGTTTCGCTCATCACACGGGGGTAACCGCGGGCGCCGACGCCAACACCAACGATGTCCGTGATTGGAGTCTGGTTGGCTGGACGCAAATTCGCAAAAAGACCAGACGAAGGATCGTCGATGGCCAATGGCATGAGAGCCCCAGCGGCGCAGGCGCGTTTCAAGCCTTGGCGAAACAACAGTAGGCTGTTGACGACGGCTCCCTCCACACATTCAATCCATTAACTAGGAGTTGGCTTGATAGGGGCTCGCGAGAACCCAGGGTAATATTACTTAGCCTCTGAGCGGCGGGCTTGATCCCTAGCGAGATGCAACGTCCACAATTTTCCCTCTGACGACGACCCCAGGAACCAGGAACACTGGCCTGGCTGCTCGATGGGAGATCCTTGATTGGCATGGGTTGTAGTATAACCAAATTTTTTTTTCCTGGAGGAGACCAGGTCTTTTGGACCCTTATGCTGTATATAACCATTCAATTGGTAAGTAGGGAAGAAGTAACTAGTACCTCTACCTTCCCAAGGATTCAAGATCCCTGAGCAGTATGGCATTGGCATGGCAACCAGAGATGTTGAGGGAATTGCGAAGGCTTACTGATATGGACAATTCGTTCCCATTGATGGAGATTTCGAAGTTACATCCGAGGTGTCAGGACCTCAAGTGACTTAGTTGTCTACAACGCTTTATGCTTGTCAGCCAAAAAAACCTCGGCGTCATGGCAAGAAAAAGAAAAAAAGATTTGTGCCGCATGGAATATTCCACAGGATTTCCGTGCACACCTACAGTACCTATTACCAAACTTTTTTTACTTCATTCTTTTTGTGCTCTACATATGTACAAACGTTGTATTGGATGTAACTTGCTTTTGTTTCCAATCCGTGGCATTGGCACTGTGTTCGCTTCCCTGCATACCCTGCGCCAGTTTCTTGTGAGGAGGAAAGATACCTAGGTATCTGGCATGACCTGAATACCCCTGCCAGAGGCTGCAGGCTATCGAAAGTTTTTCTAGAATTAGGGCTCCTGCGCTAAGGATTGACCGGACTTTGTTTCCCTTGCCCCCTGGACATGTAAACTTATCTCAGGCTGCCTTAGCACTCTTCTGGAAGTTTTACTTAATTTCCTTTCGAAAAGCTGTAACACTGGAGTAAGCTGGTCTAGTGCCAACTGATCTGCCTGATCAGGCTTTACTAGCTGGTGCCTTGAAATTTCCTCACCATGTACCTAACATCATAAGGCGTGCATAGGAAGGTGACGCATCGCTCCGCAACAATGAACTGTGGATACCCTAAGAAAAGTGCTGCTGATTCACAAAGTTCGTCTTATTTTTCCTCCAAGATACCACAAAGCTTTTGTGTTTCCAGCTAGGATCTGTGCTCTTCTTGGTCCCTCGTTCTAATCCTACAACGGACATCTATTGTAGCTCAGCCGTCCGCTTAAGTCAGTTCCCTTCGAGTCTTGCCTTGTGTTTACACGCCTTTGCTGGTTTCAGTTACCGTGGCCGATTTTATCTTGCATCTTTGACGCTTGTAGTCCTTCGTTCTGTTTGTTTTGCGGCGCTATTCCACCCATAATTTCGGGTTGTTCTGGAAGCTCATAATAGCCGTACTCGGGACGGGGACAAGCTCCATGAGGCAATACAGGCGGGACTAGGCAGCGGAAAGTATTCACGAGGGAGTGGGTTGGACCTCTTTACAATAGGGAGTGGAGGTCTGAGATCGCTAACTAATAGTAGCATACAACTATACTCATCTTTCGATCCTTCAATCCAACCCAACAACATTCCACCCGTGATCATCCTCCTCCTCCATACATATTTGAGATATTCACTCGGCCATACACGGTCACTTTCCTACATCGCCCCTGTAACCCTCCTGCGTTTATAACGCTTACTGTCCGCGAGCTCCGTCATACATAATAAATTTCATTAGTACATCCACTATTAATCTTCGACACTCCCGGGCCACACACCTCCATAATACCAGTCGTTTCCGCATCTGTCTAAACCACATCCCCATTATCTGCCAGGGAAATATATATACTATCCTCCTCCCCCCGCCGCAAAACGAATTTACCGAACACACACACCTGAAGTACCGACCAGGCCATCTTGACCAACTTCTGTTGACTGGTATATAGACCTCGCAGCCTGCCACACTCTCGGCTTCAGAAAATATCAACTTCAACATTCAACATTCATTCATTGATTCGTCAAAAGCTATCATATCAACACCACCACCACCACAAACAATGTGTCTTCCGTTCACTAAGGTGTTGAGGAGGCTCCGGTCCTCAAAGAGTCGCAAGCCGACGATGGCAGATGTCTACCCAGTGGAAAAGTCGATGAGTTTCGAGTCGACAACTACCGTCGACCTTTCATCAACAGCCTACTCTTCCACAAATGTATCCTTTGTCAAGCCACCACCATTGCCAGTACGACAGATTGGTTTGAAGGAGAGCAAGGCTGCAGCCGCATCATTGGCCCGAGCCTTCGAGGGTGATGAAGTATCGTTCTACTTCCTGGATACACCGGACAAGAAGGACGCCCACCGAAGCGATGCTGCAACCTGGAAACTCCACACAAAAATTATGGAATACACAGTAGCAGCCCATTGCCGGAAGGGGCTCGTCCTGAGCATCGGGGAAAATCATGAAGGTGTCGCGTTATGGTAAGTCACAAAACCCGAGGAGAAAATTCTTCCCTACCCTCTAGTAAAACAAGGATTAGTGTTGACCCTTCGTCTGAAAATTAGGATGCCCCCCGGACACAACATGGATGACTGGTGGACAATGTTCCGAAGTGGGATGTGGAAATTGTACTTCAAGCTGAGCAAGGAGGGAAGGAAGCGGTGGTTCAAGGAGTTCCTGCCAAAGTTGCACGATACCAAGTAAGTACCAGTCTCCGAAATCTTGTTGCACGCCAACAAAGTGGTAAAAGTGGCAAGGCTCCATCTCCCGACTGCATTGGCTAACGGTGGATTGTTGTTTGTTTTAGGGATAAGGTTATGGGTGAAAGGGATCCCAACAGTTGGTAAGTTCATCCATCATGCAACCCCTCTTTACGATGATGAACAACCCAGCTGACTAAACATTACAGGTACCTCGTCTACATTGGGGTCATTCCAGAAGCACAAGGTCGGGGATACTCAAGAAGGCTCGTCGAGCACGTCACTGTCATGGTAAATATATGCTCTGGGGTCTTTTGCGATGTTTCGCGTAAATTATTACATTTGACTAATTCATCCATAGGCTGATGCGCTGAATGAACCCTGCTATGTTGAGAGTAGCGCCCGAAAAAATGTCGCTATCTATGAACGATTCGGCTTTGAGAAGCTTGAAGAGCTTATCCTGGATCGTGCTGACCATGAAGTCATGCTCGATATCATGGTCAGGGAGCCAGGCGTTCACTGTATCACCCACTCGGAGAAGCCCTAATTCAATTCAAATCAACACTGGCTTCGACAGGGCTATCAAGATAACGACGATACAACTCACAACAAAAAGCAACTAACAATCCCACTAACGATATGATACCCCTGAACGAACATATACACTATAGACTGGATCGGATCGGATGTTAGATTTTTTGGGATACAACCGCGGACTCGGATAAGAAAATGCAGATTGTTCGAATCTCCGATAGCCAGATTGGCCCTAATTCTTTAATGGTTTCAACTCCCTTCTAATTTCATTATTCATTTGCATTTTGTGGGTTACCAAGGAGTTTACTAGAATTGGTCTGTTTCGGATATCTTCTTTTTCATTTACATTTCGGTATTTTCCATGGGCGGAGTGATTTGCTCTTTTTCTCATTCTAATATGATTAATACCTCCTCACTTCCCTACCCGCTACCCCTTACTCCACTTATCACATTCATAGTCTGCATAGATACGGAGCGCTTTCCTCATGGCATTTCCTCATAGGACTAGGCGGGATGTTTTTAATTCCTTTTTCTTTTTCACTTGGCTACTACTCCTCTCGCCTTTCTACTCTTTTTCTATGCATTCAATCTGGTGCTTTGGGTCTGTTACTACTTTGATTACTTTTTTTGTATTCAATTCCCTTTGCTGTTTTATTAGACTGCGGTGGCTTCTTGCTTTTACTCTGTTTAACTATATAGGATGGGATTTTAGACAAAAGGAGGAGCTAAACAAGCGCGAGCTTGAAAAGAAGGCACAGAACGGATTGGAAGGCTGGCACTTCAGGTCAGGGACTCAAACGGAATGGGTTTTGGGAATTGGAATTCATAAGGAAGAATAAAGAGTTAGAGAATGGTATTGGATAATGAGCGGGGTGGCGATAGTCACACAGGACTGTGAGGGGTGGATATTAATACAACTGTTGGATTGGAACATCATTGCCACTGGATGAGGTGGAAAGTCAATAGAATAAAATAGAAGTAAATTTGTCTATGTTAACTATTTGGAATTACTTGATCTTTGATATTCGTGCTTTCTGCCCCTAGATTCAGCTGCAGAAAATAGTTCACTGTAAGAAACCAGTAACTGCATACTTATGCGATGTATCTACATATTACGCTACTATATATCCCGACTTCACCTCATATTTCGATTATACACCTATATTCAAGCAATGGACTGAGCGGAGATGACCGAGAAGTTCGGGATTCACTGATTATCCACGCCACATGTTGGGTACAGTCAAACATTCCCACGGGATTTCACGGCCGTTGAGGAATTCCATGTTCGTGTTCCAATGAAGCATTATCACAATGTTGTATCCAATTGCCGGGTGGCTTTCCGTGATATATCAGATACTACGGGGACATAAGCGTGTTCCTATGCGGCAAACCGGTCCCTGAAACGTTTGTGGAATATTGTATATCTCCCAGAATAGCATGCATACTGGTTGGTGAGTCCCAAACCTACGGAGTAGATCTAATTGAAGCTGCATGAACTGCAGTGGAACATTAACACGAGCCGTTATATACATATATGGCTGGTCTGTGGTTTCTCTAGATCCAACTCCGTGTTGGCATAAAAAGTGCCGGTCTCAAGGAAAGTTATACTAATTTGACAGGCTGAACTGTAAGGCCTCCGAGGAGGAAACCCCCAATCTCCGGAACGGGCAAAAGAAACTTGACTTCAACCCGCATGTTTCTAAGTAGCGAGAACCCCTAGCTAATCGGGCGTGCGGAGCGAGGGGCTCGCTTTGCTGGCGTAGCATCGAGGATCCGGAAGTTACCGGTAGGGGGGGGGTGGTTGAGAGTAGCCCTGAACTATTCCCCGAGATTATCAATTTTGACACGACGATGATCAACTTCAATGGTGCTGTAGGTAGGTATGGCTTTACGTGTATGGCTACTAATAATTTAAGTGGGCGTCCGAGTTGCAAGTCTGCCGCGCCGCCAGAGGTGAGGCGGCCAAAGCATACAGATACTGATACATTGTATCTCTTCGCCGTCTGGCGGTGTATCAGTATTGCGAGGAGCTGTCTTGTGATTACGTCTCTTTCGCAATTTGCTGCCTTCTGTAGGTTGGAGATCCAGACCGAGGTGTCTCAGACTCAGCTCGTCTGTACTACAATAGAAGACCAGCCTGGCCAGTAGCCGGCATAACATACACAAAGGCGCCAGCAAGGCCAGGCTGGACTTCATTCTCAGATGTCAAAAGTTGGAAAACTAGAGCTAAATTTGAATTATGACTCTTGCCCTTTGCAGATAATTACAAAAATAATCGTTCTCCCGCCCAATTCCGATCCCTGGGCGAGAGCAATCCTCGGGGAGATCAAGTCATTAAGATACCCCTGTCAGCGGCTTGCTTTTGTGAATCCCGGGCTGGTGGGACGCCAATCAGATTTCCAACCAGACCTGTTTTGATAGGTATATTTGGTTGGGGGTTATTTAGATGGCCCAAGTTGGTGAACAATTAGACCACGGGAATTACTTAGCCCTCGACATGCAAGTGATATGCAAATAATATGCCATGATGATCTGATAAACTGCCATAGTGATAACCGTCTATAAACCTCGTATTCTTGTACAACTAAAGATCTACCATACGTACCAAGTAATAATATATTATACCTGCAGACTGGTTTATTTTATTAATAACTCCGCCTCCCGGCACATGTGAATTCCACCACCACCGCCTCCTCCTCCTTCGCATTCTAACTCTGGGCCTCGCCGTGCGGCTCGTATACATCATACATACCTATTGTTGAACAAATAAGTCCTATTTGCCACTTGCTAAGCCTAGGGTGGGTTAACTAGCATTTAGAGCAGAGAATACGAAAGCCGTGTCCTCTTGTCTGATTGCATCCTGCTGTCCTCGTCCTAGGAGATTTTGATCCATATTGGGAATCATGCAGCAACGCAGTGAGATTTTCAAACACCCACCGGGGCTTGTTCCGGGCCTGCTGATGCTATCTACCTATCCATACTATACAAATTTGGTGTGTAATAGACTTGATATGGCATGTAGCACGAGACTACAGACTAGTAGCTAGCTGACCGGTACCCAAGCTAGCCAACAACTTTAGTCCGACTACCCTATCTGGTGGAAAACCTTATTGCAACTACCTTATTGAGCATCAAGCCACACAGTGTTCACTTGTCATGTGACTAAATCAAAGTGGATCCATATCGATACCCACCCGTGTTCGATAATCGAGAGCCACATGTCGATGATCCCAGATATAAGATATGTTATACTGTACCTCTTACTCGAGGAACATGAAATGTAAAGTAGGTGTACATTACATCTAATACATCATACATTAATCAACACGGCAGGGCGAGGGGGGTGTAAGTACGAACGGGAGAGGTCGAACAGACGAGAATGTAGGGCAGGCTCCAGTTACGGCCACGGTATGCCGAGAATGCTAGGAAAATGTATCCAAGAAAATAAAGGTCGACTACCCTACATTCTACATCTACGATCGTTCCACTAAGCCTTGATTACTAGGTGCACTGGCTCCTTCAGCATACAGTAGCCCCAATTCCCGTAGGTGCATGGTCGACAGTTGGGGAGGTGGCTACATGCGTATAACATGCGTCAATCCACATCCTATCAAATCACTTCACGCCCTTCCGCTCGGTAAATACTCATTAGTATGTGAGTAGTACGTGAGTTATCCAGTCGTGTAATTGCAATTCGCTACGGCTCCCGCCCCCCCGCCCTTCTCGGCATATAATATATTTATGAATACTTGCTTTCGACGCGTTATCCCAGAGTGGCTTTTCAAGATCTCCTGTACGGCCACGTCCAGAAAGAAAGGACTGAACCTGTGAAACCTGCCCAGAGAAATACCCCAGACTAGCCTTGATGCAGATAAGCCCCAGTCCAGTCTGCAATATGGAACCTTGATTAACAATTTCGGAAATATTATACACAAAAATTATTCTCATATCAAATGGGCGTCCATTCTCTCCACACTGGTGCGTTATTGACGTTACTGCGGCCATGCTCGGCCCCACATACACCTCATTCACACTTCATGTCTCTACCCGGGCTGGGCACATGCCAGCAAAACCACGTAGTCTAGACAACTCTGCTTCCATCATGCTTCCACCGCGCTTCTATTGATCATCATCGGGCCTGAGTTCACTTCCGCATTAGCAACGTGGGTTGAGCTGGGCAAATAACACCCCCCATCTTCCTCTCGTATTGTGTTATTGTACTGCAGACCAGCCCCCTTCTCTCTGTAGCTGCCGCACACCCCGCACCCTTAGCCACTAGTTGACCTATTAAGCCCTCTCTCGATCTTCTAGACCAAACCCCCCGTCGCTTTACTCGGGAACACGTCAGATACCACCACAATAATATTTAGAAAAAAAGTAAAATATTCACGGCCTCCACTCCCACTCCAGTTCCCGAGCACCACGTACTACCTAGCATCGTTCAAAAATACGATACAGCCCTTTGAGGTTTGCCACCTCACTGACATGGTTCAGCAAGGACTTCGGCGGGACGAGTCTCTTTCTGAATGCAGGGAACAGCACATTCTCAACAGCGTTCACAAGCTCCTCCCGTCTCCCTCCCAGAGCCTGATCCATTACTGCCGCAGCAGCTGTCCCTTCAACCCCACCTGCAGCCCCATCATCAGGACTGGCGGCAAGATGTGGTGCCGAGGAGGAAGGTGGCAGAATTTCGGGAACATACCAGCCTGCGATCTCCCTTAACATACTCTCAAAACATTCAAGCTCACTAGTCCAATCTACATTAGGCCCGAGTCGAAGTAAAAACATAGGAAGCTTTCCCATGCTCGGTAGATAACCCTTCACCAGCAATGGGAGAGTACAAAGATCCCCCTCTTCAGTAATTGTCATGTTAAAGTAATCGAACAACATTGCACGCTTGGTTATGATGACGGAAGTTGTGGCCTGTGTAATGCGTCGAAAAGTTGCGGGGGAAAATCAGTAAATTCAGTTCTTGGCAGATGTAGGCTGAGGACTGGGGTATATGCAGATGCATGCAGATTGATGTAGGTGGCATGTATGGGTTAAAGTGATGGGTAGGTATAAGCAAAGACGGGCAGGCCGAAGAGAAGCGTGCAAGTGTCATCGTGGACCTTACCTCAACAGCTTCGTCCCAGTCAAATGTCGAATCGTCTGAATCTCTGGTATTCGTCATAGCAACATCCCTTTCTCCTTCTGCTTGCTTCTCTTGATCTGCAGCGATTTGGACAAGAGCACGAATTGCTAACGGTGGGTCTAGCTTTATTGTTCCAAAGTTTCCGAAATCCGATAGCCCAATTTGATAGAAGAGCTCGAAACTGCAAGTTTTACCATAAGTCAGCCAATTAGTCACGGAATTTTCATGTTGCATCGAACCATGGAACTGTTCCATGCAGGTTAAAGAATATCTAACCCACAGGGTGCATGTTGTACTCCACTCCTGCATTACACAACGTGGTACTTGAAATATAAACTTGCCATACAGCTGCATAATCGACAAGGTAGAGCTTCACGCCATGCTGCATTGCCGCTAACCGCCTGGATTCATCAACGATACCAACAAATGTATGGTCCCGAAATACTTCGCAAAGGCCGTTATGCATTGATCCCCTGACGTCTGCACGAAGTTGTTTGATTGTTTTGTAGTTATACTCCTGCCATTGCCTGGGCTTTTCGGAAATTATTTCATCGTCTACTACAATTCCAGCTGAGCTCTGTTGCTTGAGTAGGGTTGTGATCTTTTGCGCTTTCGCATCAACCCTATTCAGGTTGTTTTCATAAGGTCTCTTAGTCGCCTGGGCCAGGCGGGTGGCTTTTGCACTCCCAAACAGTGCTGTAGTTGTGGCTTTGGCCCCTGGGCTGAGCTGGGGTTGCGGGTCACCATCGGATCGGAGGGGGAGCTTAGTCCCTGCTCCCGGTATTAATGTTTGTGTCAAGAAAGACCTAGACGTATCCACTGCTGCCAGCTGTTCCCGAATCTTCTCCGTAATCAATTCGACAATCTCATCCTCATGGAGGAAGTTGACTTCCCGCTTTGTTGGATGCACATTCACATCAACCCGATGTGGTTCAATTTCAACTGATAGGTATATGAACGGATGGCTACCTTTGGGGAGGAACATTGCATAAGTTGCTTCGACCGATTTCTTGATCAATGTGGATTCCACCGATCGATCTAATCGTATTAGCGTTTTGAGCAAGGATTTTGGTGGATAGTTTCATACGGTTGATAAATAGAAGTAATGTTGTCCTCTTCACGTTATAATTTGCATTACTGACCATTCCTGTCGCCTTGAACCCTAGGTGCTTGTCACAAACTTCCAGGGTCAAGAGCTCGTTGGCGACAGCACTGCCATGAATATTGCGTATTCGGTCAAGGATTGATGCATTTGAAGCGGTTGATACTCCCATATCGGCATCGCCATGCTTTTGTACCTGTGTAAGCTACCCACACATGCAGCATGGTATTTCGATGAGTGGGGCCAACCTTCTTGCATGAGAACGAGACACCTTCACAGTGCACTGCGTAACGTCCCACAACATCTAAGATCTTGGAGTACTCCTCCGAGGCACTTCGGAATGCCCGGCGCCGGCTAGGGACATTGTAAAACAGATCCTCGACCTGGGGGTGGAAGCGGATCAGCCGTTCTATCTTGTAACTGTTTATGGGGCTGACAAACTGTAATCTGAGTTCCTTGTCTTCCTGCAACTGGTTTAGGGTCCGCACTCATCCCTGGTTTGGGTGGGACAAGCTTTCCATCTGAATAAACGGCTCTGTACAAGACAATCTATCAATATACGCTGAGCCTTTCAATTGATTTCTTTTGCGCCACTGACCTCCAAGCACAATTGGAATCCTTTGTTTTGGTGGTGACTGTAAGGTGTGCAATGTGACTGATACTTGCAAGAGCTTCACCTCTGAAACCATAGGTACCGATAGATGTGAGATCTTCAAATTGTTGCAGCTTTGAGGTCGTGAACCGCTCACAGAGGATTGCCATATCATCTTTCTGGAAATAGAAATCAGGGTAAGCGCCATGCCTCTCGATTAGAGATATTAAAGTGAAGGTCTTTCCACTGACATTGATGCCGTGGCCGTTGTCTGTAATTTGTAGGAGCTTCAACCCTCCATCTTTGACAAGCACCTCAATGAAGGTTGATCCAGCATCCACCGAATTTTCGATAAGCTCTTTAAGTGCATGTACAGGAGCAACAATGATTTCTCCAGCGGCAATTTTGTTGACTACGTTTTGATCAAGAGCCTATTTATTTGGTCAGTTGCGTGTTTTTACTGGATATAATTGTAATTGGACCAAGTAACCTTGATTCTTCGTGGGCCTGGGTGAGATGACAGAGCTTCATCGGAATCGGCTTTTCTTTTTGTACCTCTCTCCATCGTGAAATTGTGTGGACTGGTAAGGACAGTGGGGGACGCGTTAATCATCTTGTCGCGTTTGATTTGGCCCCGTGACCCGATGATCCGATGACGCCTTGGCAAATTTCAGTCTTTGCCAAGATTTACAAGTTCCAAAATTTCCTAACGAGATTTGGACTGGCACAACACTCCACTAACTAGACAACTATAGAGCATATCCCCGACAATCTCATAGATTTACCATCATGGGCAGAAGCAATCGAGTACGCAAGAATAAGGACAAGAGGAAGACTGATCCCCTAGGTGGGGCTCGAAGCCTAGATATTGGACAACATTCAGCATTGAGGGAGTTAAAGATTCTCCCCGTTGTCAAGAACATCTCATCAATCGACGTAAATGAGCGAGTTGAAGCCGTCACTGCAGTCGCAAATTTGGTGGAAGACTCAGCATGCCGGAAACTGCTGCTGAAGGAGAAGATTGTCGCTGCTCTTATGGAGCAGACACTGAATGACTCTTCGCTGGAGGTCATAGTGAGAGGGTGGGGAGCCCTGCGAAGTTTGGCCGTAGAGGAAGGATATGACGTGTGCCTGCATATGTATCGAAAGGACATTCTCACTCCGACTGCTGCTGCGATATCAAGAGTAAGTAATCCTACTGCTCTTATTTTAGCGGAGTCTAACCCAAGGAGGTGAGAATAGATCCAAGAAACTATAAGATCGTTAATAAATGATCCTGCATCTGTGAATAATATAACGAAGAAATTAGTTTGGGGATATACGGAAAATGTGGTTGGGCTAGTAGCTAGCATCAGGCATGTTATCCATCTATTTTCACGAGCTCACACATTTGCTGACAATTTCATAGTGGTGAAGCTACAGAGGAAGTTGTCGAGGCTGTCAATAAACTAAACATCTTTCCTTTCCTCATGGGTTTACTGAGCCCTGAGTGTAAAGCTCCTCGGGCCGTCCAGAATATTGCAGCACAGTGTTTGAATGTCATTACCGAAGAACAAGACGAGTTGATTGAATCGATCATTGAGTCTGAAGATGTATTTGTCCCATTGATCCTCCAATTGAGGGACACCCCGATATCGAGCTCCATGGACCCTCTTTTCAGGACCGTTGCTATTTGTGGTATGCCCTGCGTCAGAAACTGCATTGTGAATTTCGCCTTCCTCATGTGCTGATTTCAAACTCGCAGGTGTGGCCCACAATATTTCCGATTTCCTCAGGGTCTCTGGAAATACTACCAACCCATTTTCCGACTCTATAAATCTCACGAAGCTCACTGCTCTTATCCAAGTTGCATCCAAAACCACATCTCCAACCAGCGGCACTACCCCAGCAAATGGAGAGCCAATAATTGAGGATGAGCGAATTGACACACTCAAGGGTGGTCTGGAAACCCTAACGTCAATCATTGCTTCTCTACAAGACAATATTGATGGTGAAGTTCCTGACGAGGTGCCTATTCCTGATGCGGACTTTATGGGTGAAGACTCCGAAGAGGAAATTGAGGGTGAGGTGAGTGAGGGTGAAGGTGGAGATGAGGTTGGTGAAGAATCTGAACATTGTGATGAATCCATGGGTGAAGAAGCTATGCTTGAGGATATGGCAGTAGTTACTGCAGTCGACCATGACGACTCCGAAGAAGCAAACGATACGCCATCCGAGGCTCCGACTACTCATCTCATTGAAGTTGCCATTCCTCTCCTTTTACCACTCTGCGCTCCTCAAGACCATTCTCCAAATTCCCTAGCAATCCAAATCCGTGCTATTAACTGTCTCAATAATATCTCTTGGACCTCCAGCACTGCTCTCCCAAAGTCATCCTCATTATTTCAATCCTTCCAGAAGCAAGCCCTCACAATTTGGGCAGCCATTGTCGTCCCCATTCTCCGCTCAAATACCGCAAACATCGAATTAGCCGAGGCTGTTACCGGGCTCTCATGGGCGATTGCGAAGGCCCTGGGAGGAAAACTCCCCATAAGTCATGAAGGGGAAGTGGGGGAACATAAAACATTTATGTCCCTTTACAACGCCGCTACAACAGACGACCTACGGACCAGATGTGTTGGCGTGCTGGGTTGTCTGGGATTAGCACCAGGCAGAGTCGATGTAAACAAGGCAAGTCCACCCCTCTTTTCTCCCATATTCATTCACACACTAGCCAGCAAATGTCTTCGTTTTACATTACTCATGATATGACCTATACACACCCACCACGTGGTTGGTCCATTAGCAGCATCTGGTCACGTGATGGACATTCTGAGGTATCCTTTTACCTATTTGAGTAGCACGTAGCGGTCTGGAATGGAGACTAAGGGAATCTTTTTATATTCTGCACGTATGTAATGCAGATGTATGCTAACGTGGAACATGTTTCTGGAATGTAGGAGATCGGGGTCTTTCTCGTTTCGCTTCTGTCGGCTCTTCCACCAACAGGAAATACCACTACAGATCCTGCCATTGAGGCCCTCAATGCCATATTTGATGTGTATGCGGATGCTGAATTTGACTATGACGAGCCGGTATTTGTCAAACATAATTTTCTTGGACACCTCAAATCTATTCTGCCAAAGGTCCAATCTATGGTAGGCTCCACCTCTTTGTCCTCTATGTTTCAGACAGCACTGGGCCTTGCCGTAACTCTCCTGCTTCTCTCCCCTGCTTCTGTCTCCTGTCTAACCTTTCTACGTGCTCTGTTATGACAAAAACCAGACAAAGAAAATAGACAAGAGGAAATTCCCTGCGCAACGTATTAGAGCCGATGAAGCCACTCAAAACCTCCGTAGGTTTATCGACTATAAGAAAAAAGAGCGGTCGTAGAGTTTGTTAGGATGTAAGTAATTGGATTAGTGGTTGCATTTTTTTGTTTGGAATCGGTCTCTGTTCACGATGTACCTACTTGGCCTCGCCAAAGCTTGAAATGAGTAACCGTGTTTTTCGCATTAGTATTTATAAGTATCATTGACATGAGACTATGATATCATGTCGCATATATTTTTGAGACGAGCCTTTTCATTACTTTTCTTACCTCCTCCTATTACACACTATCACATCTCTATTACCACCCTACTATAACCTTTGGCTATTTCACCACATTCCTTCCTTTTCAGTGGGGACTCCTCTTGTTGTCGTACCTATCTGCAACTTGAGTTGCCCACCTGGCTTGAACCCCCCGCTAGTGGTAACCTCTATTCAGCCCTGTGATCTCTCTAGTCTCTATTCTACTCATAAAAATCCGTGGGTAGCTTGTTGGGATGCATTCTGGGCTTTTGTGCCTGGAGGGGCAAAAGAACTGAAACATCTAAGTAAGTTATCCCAATCTAAGATCTCTGGCCTGTGCATGAGCTGATAAGGCTAGGACTCTTGCTGCTATGGGATGGGATGATATATATTATATGCTGTACATGCAGAATATAAGCAAGAGTATAACTCCGTATTACAGTTTCCACTTGGTAGCTCGTGTAGCCCAGCTACCATTTTGGGGTACTGGTCCCTTAACAGGAATCTGCTCAGAGCAAGCTGTATATCTGTACAGACTGGTACGTGCAATGCTGGTAGGATGGTGAGGTTAGTTGGTAAGGGTATCTGTATTCAGCCAGGCTACCGTATTTAATCCGTATTATTATCAGGAACGCCCTGGAGAATCGCGGCCGGCCATGCCCCATATGGCAATACACTCCACAAATATGCTTACTAGTATGGAGACTACTCTATGTATAGTACGTATGAATACCAGTATCCTGCAGCTGAGGGTGCAGCATAAAAAGCCCCCACCATATGTAAGCATTGTGAAACAGAGCCCTCATTCTGCCCTAATACACAGTTTCACCGTTCATTTCTGTATCCTGGACAACCAGCTTCATATCTATTCCCTGATGCCTTTCTCCCGGTGGTACGAGCGTCGGTGGCCGCAATTCAGTTCTGGGGTCTCTCGTACCCCACGGGGTGCAGATTTATGCCGCGGCATTAGCAAGTAACATCTATACCACACAGTAATCATTCTTGTTGGTTTGCACACAGAGGCTCTGCCAATGCCTTATAACTGGTGTACGGATTTTCATTTCTTATCTTGACTTTGGAGTCGACATTGCCAATTGGAGACAGCGAATATGGACATGCCCCGTCGCCGACCATAATCGCATGTCGGATTTCTGGGTGATTAAAGAAGTATCACCACATTTCTGGGCCGTCACACAGTTGGACAGTTGGACAGTGGACATGGTGAGTTCAATGAATGGGCACCAGTGGCGGAGTTACTAGTATATTGGAGCAGGTGCGCACTGAGCTGTACGGGGCTAGGTGTAGTGTGTTTGTCAGGGATGCACTATGCATAACTCAAAGCCCAGGAATGGCAGGTTGGTATTATTGAGGACATATACCTCGCAGCAAGCTGATATTTCAGCGGGTATGGGTGGGCTTTTAGTCCAACAAGTTGGGAGATTGGGCATTCCAAGAGATCAGACCAGAGCCAATTACACAAACTGGTGGGGTACTCCAGAGCATTCCGTTTTTAGACACTACAGTGCCTTTCAGCTCTGGTGGCCACATTGTAACCCTCCGCGCTGCTCTCGTACAAGTCCAGAAGCTCGCCGACCGAGAGGTATGGGTTGCACAAGTCTTCAACCACATCGCCGAGAGATGCGAGGCCGCTACTCCTCGAATCTCGTTGAAAGTTGCTGGACTGGTTTATCTTCTTCACACACCTCGCCTTCCAACATACAGATATCACGGATGAGGGAGCCTGAGTACGATGTTGCGACGGTCTAGGTTTCTTTCGAAGACTCGAGCTGCTCTTTGATTTCCTTGGTTGTGGCGGTGATACCCAATGATAGCCCACCTGGGAGCAAACCGAAAGAAGTCATAAAGCTCCCACAGGTGCAATCTTGAAATACTCGCTTTGCATTGGCAATCAGATTGGGCATGCCTGGACTATTTACTAGAGGGGTATATCTTTTCTGGGGGTGCTAGTTGGGAACTCGGGCCATCATCTTGGTGGGGATCCAAGGCTACTGTCTTCCCCACCAGTTATGAGAACCAAACGCCTATCTGGAGTGGAAGATGTACCCTTGAGTGGTTAAACATGAGTCAGGCGTGCAATTGGGTTGTTTATAAGAGTAAGGGGGGCGTTGGTGGGAACTGCCACCATCTATGTTTGTTGGTTCAATTCAGGCCGCTTTCTTTCCCCCCAAAAAGCGAGTGTTCTCAGAACAGATTTTACCAGTGAGATTTTCCACGGCAACCTGTGTGTGGTACAAAATCCATTATATTACTTTTTTGGATAAGTATCGTAAATGATTTTTAAATTGTCAGATCAGAAGCTAGGGTACTATATTTAAGCTATTAAGTTTTAGTTTGGGTTACAAGTTGAGAGTATGTTACTCATATTTATAGGCGCTATCTGAGATACGGTAGTCTCGAGCCTGGAGGCCAAATTACCCTGAACCAGGACTCGTCTTGTCTGTTTACTATGGCGAATTACCCGTCTAAGATACCAGGTAGTCTGGCGTTACTATGCATGCATGTGGCAGCCAAAACGCAGCACACCGACTGAATCCTTTCCTATAAAACGAAAACAGAGGGCCATCCTAGCCACTTTAACCTGACTACTCCTACTGACGGCTCTAGCACTATCATTCCCTTCCTTGCTGATAAGGGTCTATTCAGAGTTGGAGATGTTTGTTTATAATTCTTACCAACTCTCCCCTAGCACCATTGAAGCTATCCAGGGCACTTTGGGACCAGTTGTGGTCGTTGATGGATGATGGATTTGTTGAGTTTTGGTAGTTGAATTGGGGAGAGTTCAGGGTAACTGAGAAAGAAAGGGTAACTGAGAAAGAAAGGGTAACTACAGCAACACTACCTACCTATACTATTTATCTGCGCACCTGGGAGCTGTGACTACTTGTACTCAGTACCTACTTAAGTAGGTATGTTCTGTCTAGCCTCAATTACTGAGTTGTATTCTGGTTACGCGAGAATCCAAAAGAGGTTCCCATGTTACCCTGTAATAAGTTGTACGGATAATATACTTGCATACTTTTGCAGCCTTACGCCTAAGCACGAGATCTCGACTACTTTAGAGTATCCTCGCCTGGCGGTCATGAACGGGCCCTTAAGTATCCATACCAGTCTCGCGATATTATCAACAGAACCTGGTTCGGCATGCCGAGCAGCAGCATGGTCTTGTTAGTCAGATCCATCTTCGGCAAATCCGAAAGTAAATCTTGGCGAGCCACTGGTAGAAAAAAAGTTGTGATGGTGGAAAACAATCTTCGGCAACGTCTCCACTTCGACTTCCGGAACTGTATACCCAACCCCCGATGACCTGGCACAGCAGGTGTCTCTACAGCGAAGAACCAAATCCAAACAACTATTTGGCATTGCCCTAATGCCCATTCTCGTACCTCGCAGTTGCATTCCACTCCAGAGATGCATCCTCTGTACTCATAACATTCAGGTCCGGCTTCCCAAACAATTACCTCTTTCACGAATACATCAGAATGCGCGGATATTCTCTACAACCCCAATCTCATTGCGAAAGGGTGGGCACGTAAAATCAAGGAAGAGGCACAATCCTGTCTCCTCTAATCCTGTCCCCACCACGCCTACCTCCCCCATCTTCATCCGTCGGGTTGACCCGCCTGCCCCCCCCATCCGTCGGGTTGGCCCGCCTGCCCCCCCCATCCGTCGGGTTGGCCCGCCTGGCCCCCCCATCTCCATCCGTCGGGCTGGCCCGCCTGACCCCCCAATCTTCATCCGTCGGGGTGCCCCGCCTCGCCAACATTATAGAGATAGGAGAGATGTGGATATTGAGAGTTATGCAGAGTCACGACTTAACTTCTTGAAGAAGAATTTACGTCAATATTGGGAAAGGGAGCTGAAAGAACTGGAGTTCACATATGCGGACGCGAACAGGGAGTTTAAATTGTTTGTTGATAGGGTTCTGTCGCAGGATTTTGAGGCGCTGCCTTCAGGCCCGATTGATGACGAACCGAATAACTTCGTGCTGAAAGAAACTGCTATTCCAACACCATTGGAGTTGAAGAGGGCACAGAATGTGGGAGAGGAAGTGTTTGATTCGCTCTTAGCGGAGAGATATAGGGTGTTCGCCTTGAGGGAGAAGCCTGCTCCTATTGCGGAAATGCAGCTAAACTTGGCCGACCTTCGACACCCACACGAATGGTATCCAGAGACGAGGTCCATGCAGCGAACGTGGATTATGCACGTTGGGCCTACAAACTCAGGAAAGACCTATCAAGCTTTGAAACGCCTCGAGGAATGTACTTCTGGGATCTATGCCGGCCCACTGCGTCTCTTAGCACATGAGATTTACGATAGGTTTAATGCAAAGGGGATTTGCTGTAACCTCATCACAGGGGAGGAACAGAGACTGGAGCATCCTCAAGCAAAAATCACTAGCTCAACAGTGGAGATGGTTGATATTACGAAGGAGGTGGATGTTGCTGTGTTAGATGAGATTCAGATGATTGGAGATAAGTATCGAGGATGGGCATGGACTCAAGCGCTCCTTGCTGTGAGGGCTAAGGAGGTGCATATGTGCGGTGAGGAGCGGACAGTTGAGCTTGTCAAGAACCTTGCCGCCCTCACAGGGGATAAGCTTGTTGTTCACAGGTATAACCGATTGGGGCCGCTACAGACTGCGGATGCGAGTTTGGAAGGACAATGGGATAGTATACAGAAGGGAGACTGTGTCGTGACATTTTCACGGAAAGATATATTTGCGATCAAGAAGACGATTGAGGAGAAGACTGGGAAACGGTGTGCGGTGGTATACGGTGGGTTACCACCAGAGACAAGGAGTTACCAGGCGAAGTTGTTTAATGACCAGAGTAATGATTATGATGTGTTGGTGGCCAGTGATGCCGTTGGGATGGGGTTGAACTTGTCAGGCCAGCCCAGATTTCACTCACTTACCCTCAACAAGTGAAAGTCAAATGCTTACGCTTTCTATCCACATAGGTCAATCCAACGAGTCATCTTTGAAACCCTCACCAAATACGATGGAGAATCTGAAAAGGTACTCGAGGTCCCACAGATCAAGCAAATTGGGGGCCGAGCAGGCCGATACCGTGCAGCTCAGAGCCTATCACAAGAAATCCCCGGCCATGAAAAAGACAAACCAGGAACCATCCCGCCGGTTGGCCCCCTCCCTGCCATGCCTAACCCTGGTCTCGTGACGACTCTCGAAAAAGCCGACCTCAAACTTCTTAAATATGCCATGAATGCCACTACTCCCGATATCAAAACCGCAGGCATTCAACCTCCAGACCGGATCATTGAGAGGTTCGCCAAGACCTTCCCTGTGCGAAAGCCATTTTCCCAGGTCCTGGAAAAATTGATTCAGATGTCTCGTGTGAATAGCAGCTTGTTCCATTTATGCTCTATGGATGCTACAATGCATTCGGCAGGGGTGATTGAAGGGACGAGGGGCTTGACAGTTGCGGAGAAGATCACAATTACACAGGCGCCGCTGCCGAAGAATAACCCTAATGTCAAAGAGGCACTGGTAGCATATAGTAAGTTGATTGCGGAGAGTAGAAGTGGGAGTATTTTGGATGTGGCGGGGCTGGAGTTTGATGTTTTAGACGAGTATCTGGAGGCACAGGAGGAGGGGGCGGGGAGGGAGGAAGCAACTAAGAAGACAGTGTGGATCCAAGGGGAGGTGTATGAGCTGGCGAGTGAGGCTGCTGCGGCACCGAGGGACGGCTCTTTGCCGGCGTTGGAGGGTTTGCATAAGAGTACAATGCTGTGGCTATGGTTATCGTAAGTCTACCCGTTCACACCATGAGTTTTGCTTTTACGGGTGGTGCTAATTGGCGTTTGTTGGCAGATACCGCTTTCCATCCGTCTTTACTCCAAGAGAAACGGCTTTCCACTTGAAGAAAATCACGGAAGACGCTATCCAAGATATCCTCAGCAAGACGAACTACAACCGTGCCAGGAAGCTCCGGTCAAGACAGAAGGCACAGAGGAAGGGCGCATTTGGGGAGTTTGATGAGTTGGTGATGGAGGATGGGGTGGTTTCCAATCCTTGGGAGGGTATGTCGGGGAGGCGCGAGGCTGCTACGGCATAACTTAGGGGGCATGATAGCTTGACTGGAGTATATCCTGCGGTGCTTGGCTACTTGGGAGGTCCATATAAAAGTTTCATCGAGTTTTTATTAGTCACTGGAGTTATCTATTTTACCTTTGTTTACTTGATAGGCTTTGAAGGGGGGGGGGGGTGGATTGCAGCTAAGATGGGGAGGGGTAGGTGGTTTGTATATGCTACTGCTGACTAGCATTTCATGAGATATATACCATGCTGGTAATCAGCCACCTCTCATGTATGAATACTGCATGGATACTTATGGTGCCATAAGCAACTTAGATGTCTGGAATCCCAAAGCAGCAGTAGCACTCGTGCGCACTAGCGGCATCAAAATTCCTACAATCAAGCAATGCTTCATGATTCCATTCATTCAGCCACGCCCGACCAGTGCCGTAAAGTACCAGTTCCAATCCTCTGAGTGGTTGTGCAACAAGACTCGGTCAATATACAGCCAATCTAAAGCTCAAATGACCTTCCAACCTGTCTTTCAACCCATAGTCAACTGGGCCTCCACATGTGACAACGTTATGTGTTAAATATCCAGGCAAAACGCAAGCTCGCAAATGTCAAACATTTAGAGAACCGAAGCATGGCAGGGAACGGCCCGGAGGTTGGATAATCCACCGAGTCACTACTCTCCCTCGCCATGCCAGTAGGCTAGATAGTTTGAATGCGAGTAATGATTTATCCACCCCCCAAAAGGAGAGGGCCTAGAACGCCAGGCTGTCGCTCAACCACCTGCCTGAGACGGACGTCTGGAAGGACATTGGCTGGCTGGTTCAGCATCAGTCGACAAGACACTGGTCATGGTAAACCAGCGATGACGCCATCCCAGCTATTCCTTTTCCGGCAACGTGGGGTCAGACCCCGCCATCATCAACAAGAAATTAGAAATGGAAGATTGCAGCAGTGAGTAAAAAAAAATATTGGTAAAAAAAAAGCAAGAGAGAAGTAAGCACCTTAGTACACGTGTTGGAGGAGCCTTATGTATGGTGGTTTCTATGTAATTTTACCCTGCTTCGGGGGTGGTTTGCTCGGAGCCGGGGGGGGGGGGTGCCCTTGGCCGGGTTTCAAAGTCGTAATACTAATACTTCCCGCGTTCCACTGCTAGAGAGAATTCTTCGTCTGATTTCACACGAGGACCCAGAGCGGAACAAAGCAGCTGATATTCGGCTCCCCTACAATTTCGTTTTGGTCCCCTCTCTTTTACCTGGAGTTGAAGCCATTGTGGATCATAGCTCTACGCGGAACTGCTTTGGTACTTCTTTCGTTTTTACATAGTCGCCGGAACTTGACATTATGGCATCGGCGGGAGTTGTTCGCACGGCGGAAGCAGCTGGTGAGTCAATTGCACTTGACGGAGTTGGGTGGAGCACACTAGCTGACTGGAGGCGTCGCCAATAGTTGCGAGAATTGCATACCTTTCCAGCGATGTGGTAATTTCAGTCCAACAGACGCTGGGGCAACAGTCCAAGTACTCTGCCCAACTGAGCTCACTTTTGGCAGCACAGACCAAGAGTGTAATAGCTCAAGCAGATGAATTGCCTGAAGTATGTTTCATGTTGTGTACCAAAGGAAAGGAGGAGGCTAATGTAGCCGGGGTCCATCGTAGATTCAAACAATACGGAACAACGCAGATCCATTGCTCTCCGTTCACGATCCTGCGCGCTCTGGAAAGTTCGTCTCCGTCACCACCACCTCAAACACCCTCATAACATCTATACCCCATCTCTACAAGCTTGCCAATGCCCCAGTGGTGCTACATGTCTCCATGCAGTCGGAGGAGTTCCCGGATTATGCCGATATTACCTCAATCAGACAGTCCGGGTTGATAATGTTGCAATCTGAGTCTCTCGTCGATGCACAGGATATGGCTGTTGCTGCTCATGCTCTTGCCATTCGTTCTGGAAAGGGTGTGCTGCACTTCTTTGGAGGGTCTACAGCGGCTGAGTCCCCAGTACCAGCCGTTGGAGAGGAATTGCTTAACGCGGCGTATGGCAAGGCGAAAATTCGCTCATATAGGGTGAAGGATGGCCGTGCGACTACTTTGTACAGCGATGATGGCATCAAGGCAGAAACCACCGAGCTTGTGCCATCCATCAGTAGCACCCCACTCATTGCCGAGGCACCTGCCACAGCGGTGAGTACCCTCGTCGGTATCCTCAATGGACTCACCAACGCTACCACTCCCAGCAGCATTAGCAGCGAGACTCACAGTGGCGCAAGCAGCCGCTTGTCACTCTCTTCTGCTAGCACAATTGAACCGCCAACCACCACTCGGCCTGTTACCTCCGATGATATCTACAAGTATGCCGAGGACATCTTTGAGACCATCAGGATTACTACTTCGAGGAGCTATAGGATTTTCGAATACTCCGGGGCACTGGACGCCAAGGCTGCAATTTTCGTCTTTGGTTCGACTACTGGCTTGTTCCGGAAGGCTGTTGCGCAAATGGAGCCTAGTGAGGTGTATGCGAATGTTGGAATAGTATTTGTGCGTGTATACAGGCCATGGTTCGGAACAAGGCTGCAACATGCTTTGCCGAAGTCTGTCACTAAGGTGGCTGTGTTGGAGCAGATCAAGAGGAAGACTACCCGCTGGGGACCTTTATTCCTTGATCTTCTTACTTGCTTGAAGGCGGAGCCAAGCTCTACTTTGTCCAAGTCTGTTGTTGGGTACCAGCTTGGATATATTGATGTCGCCACGGTTCAACAGGCTCTCCGAGGGGTTGTGCAGAACCTCATGGCGGAAAGCCCAGTTCAAAATCTTCAGGTTGGGTCTTTGACTGCGCCGGCTTCCCCATCCGCGGCTTTGGCTCAGCCGGAGGTTGAGACTGCATATATGAAGATTCTTAACGAGTTATTCAAGGAGAGACTTCACCTTGCAAACCAGACCCACAGCAAGAATGCTGGTGTGGCTAATAATATCGCTGCTTCTCCAGAGTTCGGGTATGGATCGCTTATTGCCCGGCAGGAGAAGCGCCGGGCTTTCCTTGGAAAGATTGAGGAGGCTGTTAAGAGGAGCGAGTTTTCTACTGATGTCCCAGAGCAGTCATTGTCGAAATGGTTGTTAGTGGCAAATGATCTCGCCAAGAGCGTCGCTGCGGCGGAGGTAGCCATCAAAGATCTTAAGGCCGATGGGTCTGACCTTGCAGCTGAATTGCTCAAGGACAAATCACTCTTCCACAAGGAATCTCAGTGGCTTATTGGATCTGATGCCTGGGCTTACGATTTGGGTAACTCTGGTGTTCACCATGTGCTCTCCTCTGGAAAGAATGTCAACATGCTAATCATCGATTCTCAACCGTACTCTGAAAAGGCTGCTGCCGATGCTGCCAGGAGGAAAAAAGATATAGGGTTGTATGCAATGAATTTTGGCAACGCTTATGTTGCTTCCGTCGCCGTCTATAGCTCATACACTCAGGTCCTCCACGCTATGATTGACGCAGACAAGTTCGATGGCCCGTCAGTTGTGCTAGCTTACCTTCCGTACAACAAGGAGGATGACTCGCCACTCACTATCCTCCAGGAAACTAAGAAGGCTGTTGATATTGGGTACTGGCCACTTTACAGGTGGGATCCATATGGTGAGGATAGGGGTGATTTGAATTTTTACCTGGACTCGGAGCGCATCAAGGATGAGCTCAAAACATTCTTGAAAAGGGATAATCACTTCTCTCAGCTTGTCCGCAGGCACCCAGAGTTCTCTGCAAACCTTGCAAACTCATATGGTACTGAGGTTAGGCAACAGCAGAAGCGCAAGGCGAAGGATTCGTTCAACAGACTGCTTGACGGTCTTTCTGGGCCCCCTCTTACCATCCTCTTCGCTTCCGATGGTGGAAATGCGGAGAATCTTGCGAAGCGCCTTGCTCGCCGTGGTAAGGCCAGGGGATTAAAGACTATTGTTATGTCTATGGATGACTACCCCATTGAAGATTTGGCCAACGAGGAGAACCTTGTCTGTATTGTCTCTACTGCGGGTCAGGGGGAGTTCCCTCAGAATGGTCGTGCATTCTGGGAGGCTGTCAAGAACAGCACTGATATTGATCTTGCCAACGTTACCTTCAGTGTCTTTGGTCTTGGTGACAGCCATTACTGGCCACGCAAGGAGGATAAGATCTATTACAACAAGCCCGGGAAGGATCTTGACAAGCGCCTGCACGATATCAGTGGAAGGAGGATGGCTGATTTGGGCTTGGGTAACGACCAGGATCCGGATGCATACCAGACTGCGTACGCTGAGTGGGAGCCAAAGATTTGGAGGGCTTTGGGGGTTGACAATGTTGAGGGGCTTGCGGATGACCCTCCCCCAATCACTAACGAGGATATCAAGTCTGCATCGAACTTCTTGCGTGGTACTATCTTGGAGGGATTGGCTGATGAAAGCACTGGGGCGATTTCCGCCTCAGATGCCCAGTTGACTAAGTTCCATGGCACATATATGCAGGATGATAGAGATGTGAGAGATGAACGTAAGGCTCAGGGCCTCGAGCCGGCGTACTCTTTCATGATTCGCTGCCGCCTCCCAGGTGGTGTGGCTACTCCGGAGCAGTACATCAAGATGGACGACATCAGCAACACTTTCTCCAACCACACTCTTAAGCTTACTACCCGCCAAACCTTCCAGTTCCATGGTGTGTTGAAGAGGAACTTGAAGAACTCTATGCGTGCGATTAACAAGGCTCTCATGGATACTCTTGCTGCTTGTGGTGACGTCAACAGGAACGTCATGTGCTCTAGCTTACCACAGAACTCTGCCTTCCATAAGGAAACTTGGGCGTACTCGAAGAAGATCTCGGAGCATCTATTGCCATCTACCTCTGCCTACCACGAAATCTGGATCAAGGATGATAACGACGTCAAGACTCAGGTGGCGGGTGACGCAGTTCAAGACTTTGAGCCACTCTACGGGCCGACCTATCTTCCTAGGAAATACAAGATCACCATTGCTATTCCGCCACATAACGATACGGATGTCTATGCTCACGATGTCGGGTTGATTGCGATCAAGGGCGCTGATGGGAAGTTGGCTGGTTTCAACTTCTTGGTTGGTGGTGGTATGGGCGTGACTCATAACAACAAGAAGACATACCCACGAACTGGATCCATGTTCGGGTTCGTATCCAAGGACAAGGTTCATCTTGCTTGCGAGAAGGTCATGCTCGTCCAGCGCGATAATGGCGATAGGAAGAACAGGAAGCATGCTAGGCTAAAGTACACTATTGACGACATGGGAGTCGATGTGTACAAAGCAAAGGTTGAGGACCTCCTTGGATTCAAGTTTGAGGAACCAAGGGAGTTTAGGCTTGTCTCGAATATCGACACATTTGGGTGGATTAGGGATGAGACGGGGATGAACCACTTCACCATGTTTATTGAGAATGGGAGGATAGAGGATACACTTGAGTGGAAGATGAAGACCGGGATTAGGAAGATTGCGGAAATTCATAAGGGTGAGTTTAGGTTGACTGGGAATCAGCATTTGATTATTTCAAATGTATCGGATGTTGAACTCCCCAGGATTAAGGACCTCATGGCGGAGTATAAACTCGACAATATTCAACATACCGGGCTTAGGCTATCTTCCTCTGCGTGTGTTGCCTTCCCAACATGTGGTCTTGCAATGGCAGAATCAGAGCGCTACCTTCCCGTGCTCATTACCAAACTCGAGTCCTGCCTCGAGGAAGCAGGGCTCAGACACGACTCCATCGTGATGAGGATGACCGGGTGTCCTAACGGCTGCGCAAGACCGTGGTTAGCCGAGGTGGCGTTCGTGGGGAAGGCATATGGCGCATATAATATGTACTTGGGAGGAGGATATCATGGGAATAGGCTTAATAAGTTGTATAGGAGTAGCATTAAGGAAGGGGAGATCCTGGAGATTCTGAAGCCGTTGTTTAAAAGGTATGCGTTGGAGCGGTTTGAGGGTGAGAGGTTTGGGGATTTTGTCATTAGGGTGGGCGTAATTAAGCCAACGACCGAGGGGAAGAAGTTTCATGAGGATGTGAGTATCTGATAATCCACCTATTAGGTTACATTGATGCAAGGTGTGTTACTGACAGGATTGTGACTGTAGGTTGCGGAAGCTGAGGAAGACGATGAGGAGTAGATTGGATCGCATCATCACATCATCATATATTGTATTTTGGTAGAGAGTAATTATCAGTGTGAACAGGATTGGCATCGTGATGGATGAGAGGGGTATATCAAGTGTTTCTGCGCATTTTGTGATATATATTTGCTTGTTACTTACTCGTTTATAGTTTTCCCTCCCTTTTTTTGCTTCATTTGTATTGTGGAGTACAGTACCACATTTGTGCGTGGTCGGATGTGGTAGTGAGTTCAGGGTAACAAGTGGTGTAGCATAGCCCCAAAAGAGAGATTTATATGGCAGAAAGATGTTGAGCGTATTATATATGTATATGTCTGTAGATAGGAGCACGGTATCAAAATCATTAGATTATAACTTGCAATATCAGTAGCAAGATACATGAAAAAATATGCAACCAAAACAAACCCAATTTTGTATCTCTACTCAGGTTCGCGGGCAGCACATGCCGCCCTGATCTCGTGCCCAGACTCTTATCTCCTTAGCTGGCACACACAAAAATAATTATGTGACAGATAAAAACAGTCTTGGCACGCCGCCCGTGGATCGCCAGACAAGAGCATTGAAAGTTGGTTTGATGTTTGCTATGCTGCAGGAACACTATGCCCCCCCCCCCGGGGGGGGTGGGTTGGGGGGGGGGGGGGGGGGGGGAGGGTGGGGTGGGGTGGGGGGGGGGTGGGGGGTGGG
>Ga0307514_10001146_pt1 | contig 36274 bp, 20 predicted proteins | sample 16_EM_MG_FD_203088 | JGI IMG/M metagenome (GOLD analysis project Ga0307514, IMG submission 203088) | Populus trichocarpa ectomycorrhiza microbial communities from riparian zone in the Pacific Northwest, United States - 16_EM | ecosystem: Host-associated > Plants > Roots > Unclassified | place... | reverse complement strand
ATTTCATCCTTTAATATTAAAATCTTATGGATGTCCCTACAATATTATATATTATTCTATTTGGGAGTATAAAAATAATTTAAACAAAGATTGATTGTTTAATTTTAATAAATAAAGTGTAAATTATCCCTAATTTTTAATTTATATTAAAAGAAGATTAGATTTTTAAACTAATATTTTTATCAATCTTTTTATAAAATTTTAAAGTAAAAATAAGTTGAAGCAGTTTAGTTTCATAAAAAAAAATGTTTTAATTAAATTAATCTTAGGAATATAAAAAAAGTTTTATGAGCATTAATTTGGTAAAAAAAAATTGGTAAAAAGCTTTCTTATTAAAAAAATTTATACTAAATTTTATTCTTAAGATAGAAAATTAAAATTAAGAGAACTAATATAATATTTTACTTAAAAAATTGCAATTGTTTTTAAAGTGTCTATACTTTTTTTATTTTATCAATCTTTTTTTTTAGGAACAAGTTTGATTTTAATAGTCTTTTATTAAAAAAAAATATTGAGATTGAGATGAAAGATTGATAAAAATAGTCATAAACAGGACAAAAAAGGAATAAAAATTTATAGTAAAAAACTATTTAAATAATATATTAAATATAATTATAAATATAATTATAAATATAAACATAAATATTAAGAAAAATAAGTATTAATTATAGTATAAAAAAAATATACTTCTAATTATTACAATCTTTTTTATTATTTATTATTTAAAATCCTTAAAATATTTAAATAAAATAAGTTTAATAAAGTTTTTTTATTTATTATTTTAATAAAAAATAATTAAAATTAAAAAATACAATTTATTATGACTAAAAAACAAAAATGTTTTAATTAATCTAAACAAAACATTTTAATCGCCTTGGTAGCTTAGTTGGTTAAAGCACTATTGTGAAGTAATAGGGAGCGTCTGTTCGATTCAGTCTCAAGGCAAATATATTCTTAAATTTGAATCCAAAAATTAAAAAAAAAGAATTAGTCTAATATTATTTTATTTTCCTTAACTATTTTATTAAAAATAAAAAAAAAAATAAAAATTAAAAAAAAAAATAAATGAATTATATATTAAAAAAAAGAAAAATTTTCTTGATTTGTAACTGGTTTAACTGATGGTGATGGAGGATTTTAAGTAGGGATTATAAAAAATATAAATTAAATAGGTTGAAGTGTTAGATTGGGGGTTTACTATAATCAATAATTTAAAAAATAATTTTAAAAAATAAATTAAAAATAAATATTTAAAATTATAAATATATTACCAATAAACACACTATAATTATTATTTATAAAATAAATAATAAATAAAATTTATACTATGACTATACTGGAAATTTATATAAAATATTATAAAATTTATAATATATTAATCTATAATTTATACTATTGTATATCTTGTAAATTTTGCTTTCTTCTCTCTAATTCGGAGTAACAAAAATTTATTTTTTAATTATTGATTATAGTAAGTAAAAAGGGATTATAATTGAAAAAGTTGATATTATAAATGTAAATAAGTTTATGAGTGACATAAAACCTATCTAACCCAGATAAAGAGGTTACATTTAAATATTTTTATAAACGAATTTAGAAGATAAATAAATTATCTAACTATTATTTTCTTCTGAAAAGTATAACAGGTCTACCAGATCTTGAGCTTTTAGGTGTTATTGTTTCAATTGAATCTGTTGACCCAGTTGGACTTGGCGGACTTTTATTACCTCAGGGATTAGGAGATGGATCAGGCACTGAAGCAGGAGTGTGAGACGAAGGGATTAAATTACCGTCATCTCAAAGACCACCTGAACTTGAAGAACTAGTTGTATTAACTTGTGTTGGATTGTCTATTATTTGTATTTGAGAAGGTAAATTAGTTTTGGAAGTACTTAAAGCTTGTACATTTTGCAGAGAATCAGGATTATTTAATGTATTAGCACCAGCACTAGGATCAGGCCCTGTGTCATTATAATTAAACACATTAAAATACCATAAAGCAAGACAAATACCTCCTACAATTACTATACCTGCAATAATATCTTTAATTTTATTATTATTAGAGCTATCTAATTCTACTAGATCTTTTTCCATTTTAATATTATTTTTTATTTTATTTACTTCTTTTTAAGGAATATTAGTTATGCTTTTTATATTTACAGTACTATTCCACCAATTTAACCAATTATTATATAGAGTTAAATATTGAAAATATACTCAGTAAGGTATATTAAATGGAAAAATATTTAATAAATTTAAAACCCATGAAACATCAAACCCTAGAATAGATTAAAGAAAAGAAAAAAGACCTAACTTAAATGGTAATAAAAATATTTTTTTAAATAAGGTTAATCAAACATTTACTATTAAAGTAAAAATAAATCCAAAGAAAAATATTTTTTTTTGGTATAGTATTTACAAATAAAGTAAAATCTATCTCAAAGGGTTCAGTTAAATTTTTTATAAAAGGGTTGTCTCCGGATGTATCACCTATAATTAATTTATTAATCTTTATTAAATCCCAAACACTTAAGGTTCTTAAGTAATTTAAAAATTATGTAAAGTTTATTTTATCAATATTATCAAATAATATTTTTCAAAATAAAGTAATTAAAATATTTCTAATTATTCTTATCATTATGATTAAAAAAATCTAAAAATTTAATTATTTTTTTATAAAACCATTCTATAACACCTAAAGTTAGATTGTTTAAAATATCAAAAGCGTACTTTAAATCAAAACTTAGATATTTTAAAGTATAATAAATTAAAGCTATCATCCTTAAAAAATAATGGAATCCCTAATAATTTAAAGAATGTAGTAGTAAACCTTTTTATTAGAGCCAATATTATTAATAATCAAAAAAACATTTCCCAATTATTATCTTTATCAGTAAATTTATTAATTTCTAATCTAGTAAATAAAAGGTTAGTTTTCACTTTGGAGTCAATTTTAATATCTTTTTAATCACTACCTGAAAATAATGTATTAAATAAAACTAATATAGAAGGAATACCAACTAAAATTTTAAATTCTGTCTTATTCAATAATGCTAATATTATAACTCATATCTGGGAAGGTTTTAAGAAAATAAAAAATCTATAAGTTAAATTAAATAATTTTTTATATAAATTTTTATGGACCGATGGTAAATATTTTTTAATTCTATAACGGATTAGTTTAAAAGTTAAGTGTTTTATCATTATTACTAATTTTTTTTTTTAATTTTATTTAACCTGAAATAAAGGTTACATTATAATATATTTTTTTATATAAATTTATGACTAACATAAAAATTACTTTCTTCTTCATAGAATTACAGGTCTACCCGATCGATATGTACCAGGTGTTACTGTTTCAGTAGAAGATGTTGACCCTGTAGGACTAGAAGGACAGTCACTACTTCAAGGGTTAGTTGAGGATGGAGGTGCCGTAGAAGTTGAAGGAACAGGTGAATTACCTCAAGGGTTATTAGTGTTAGATGAATTCATATCATCCATTCTTCTATTCATTTCAGCTACAGCTTCATTAACTGGAGGAAAGTCGGCCAGTCTAGTTGTTCTTACATTAGGATGAGAAGATCAATCTGCTGTTGTAATTTGATCTGTGATATACCCTGTTCCTTGTCCTAATCTAGTATTTGTTATTTTAATTGGATTAGAATTAGGGTCAGGTTTATCTGAATTGAATAAACCAAAATATCATAAAGTAAAACCAATACCTCCTACAATTATTATACCTCCTACTACATATCAAAATTTATTACTGCTAGTTTTTTCTATTTCAGTTAGATCTTTAGAAACATTTAAATTATTTTTTTATTTTTTTTATTTATTTAACGGGAACAGACTTAATACTTTTTATGTTTACAGTGTTATACCATCAATTTAGCCAATTATTATAAAGTACAAGGTATTGAAAATAAACTCATTGTGGAATATTTATAGTAAAAATATTAAATAAGCTTAGAAATCAAGTCAAATCTATTCCTAAAATTGAGTAAATAAAGGAGAATATTCCTAATTTAAAAGGCCATAGAATAAGTTTTCTCACTAGTAAAAATCAGCGATAAACTATAATAAAAAAAATTAATCTTAACAAAGAAAATTTTTTATAATTATTGTCACAAAGAGTTCTTCAATTCAGACCTAAAGGTGAAGCAATTTTATTTAATATTGAAGTATCAGTTAATTTATTAAAAGTTAAATCATTAAAAAATTTAAAAACATCTACTTGAGGTAGAGTGAAAAGTTGAATATTTAAATTATCAAACAAGCCTCTATATTGATTCTTATGAAGTTGTTTAAAATTTAAAAACCAAGAGAGCGAAAAGACAAAGAATTTAATTATTGTTATTATCATTAGGATAAAAATTTTCTAAAAAACTAGTTATTTTATTGTAGAATCAGTCAATTATTCCTAAACTTAAATTATTAATTAAATTATAAGCATAGTTAAAATCAAAACCAAAATGTTTTAAAATAAAATAAATAAGTGCCACTATCCTTAAAAAATAATGGAATTCATAAAAATTTAAAAATAGTTGAAATAAATCTATTTATTGTGGCTAAAACAATTAAAACCCTAAAAAAAGTTTCAAGTTTATTTTCAGGATCTGTTAATTTAGACCCTTCTAACTTAGTGTATAAATTTTTAATTGTACTAAGGTTTTCATTAAAGTCTTAAAAAATATTATTAAATAAAATAAATAATGAAGGAATACCTAGTAATCCTTTTAAATCAGTTTTATTTAATAAAGCTAAAGCTATAACTCATATTTGGGAAGGCTTTAAAATTACAAAAAATTTATACGTTAAAGTAAACATTTTTTTATATAATTTTTTATTTAACAACGGTAAAGTTGATTTAATCCTTGATCTTAATATTCTAAATACTACATTTTTAATCATTAAAACTAATTTTTTTTTAAGTATTTTAAATAAAATACTTTTTTGCTCTTGTTATACTTTTCAAATAATTAAAAGAATCGTTAAATAATTAAAATAAAAATTAAGTAATTAAGAGAAATTTACCTATAAGAAAAAGAATCCCTTAAAATGGTAAATGGAGATTAAAATATTATTTAAAGAATGGAAAGGGGTTTTATCTTGAAAATAAGGGGTTGATCTTAATATAAAGTAATATTTTAATTATTTTTATAATAACTTATAAATAAAAAATAAAATAATTAATAAAGTAATAGAAATTAAAAAAATAATAATTTCTATTTTAGAAAATATTAAATATAAGTCACTTTCATCTTGTATTATATTTACAGAAGGTGTGCTTACTTTAATAATATTTTCTGTATTTTGTTTAGTGTTTTCAGTCACAGTGGTATTTGAGTATTCCGGGTTAATTATTATACTATATTTAATAGGAAATGAAATATATTTATAATTAACATCTGGGGTATTATAAATTGTTTTTATTTCCCCTTTTAAACCTTGAATTTCTATGTTAGAGCTTATAGCATTAATACCTAAAGTTTCTCAATCTAAATTAAATTTAGTTCTTTCTATTGAAATAGATTCCCCGTTTAATAATTGTTGGATTGAGTTATAATTTAATTTAGATGAATCCAATCCACTTGCTTTTATTATTTCTTGATTGTTAGAATTTATTATACAGTAAAATTTCTTTTTAAAAAATAATCCTTTAGATATTTTTTGTTCTAATTTCATCTGACCTATCTTTTCCCCGACCTGGTAATCTGGAAGAGGATAAGACAATACAACTGAATCTGTATCTGACATTATACAAGGATTACCTGGAATATTTTTATATTCATTTATAAGTATTCTCGCATATGAAGAAATAGCAGCAGCGATATGAACTGCAGAAGGAATGTCTCTAGATTTATTTATTTTTGACTTTCTTAATTCATCTTTACTATATGTTTTTTTTTTTAATTGTTTTCCGAGAGTAAAGAATCCTTAGTGTAAAGCTTTCTAATATTATCTGTTAACTTTCCGCTGTATCTTATCATATAATTATTATTATTTAATTCAGTAATTAATGAAACATTAGTATTTTTGTCTAAAATTTTAGCTTCATCCTTACTTACAATTTTAATAATATTATCTATTTCTTTCATACCTAAACGTCCGTATAAAGAATTTAAAAATAATTTTGCGATAGCTCTTTGCACTGGATCTTTAGTTGTACTTTTTACTTCATAATGATTGTTAACATAATCTTTAAATAAATCTTTACCTTTTTTAAATTGGTAACAATACTCTACTTTAATAGAATAACCATACTTAATTGCATATTTTATTTCTTAAGAAAAAATAAGTCTACTAAAACTACCTCTAGGACAACTATTTATTTTTCATAATGGGTCTTTATGTTGAATGAAGGGAACTTGTAATACTGTTTCATCTGGGCAAGTTATTTCCCCGAAAATAAATCCGAATATATTATCTAAATTTGTTTTTAAGGATAAAACAGGTTCACCTAAAGGTATATCATTTAACATAGCTTTAGAGTATTGGGAATTAATATCATAAAGGTAACCGTGATTTATTTATTTCATTTATAAATACATTTACATTACCTCCATAGTAGGCTGTTCTAATTTCTCTCTCTAAATCTCCTTTAATCATTTTTAACTCTGATTTTAAATTACTAGGAATGTAGTTAGAGGTATAAGCAGCTAGAACTAAACCAGGTAGTGTTTTATAGTTAGTAATATTTAATTGATATTTATTAAAGATATTATTATTAAATTTTGTAAGAGCTTCTAATAAACCTTCAACATCAGACTTTAAAAATTTTAATGTTTCTAACTTTAAATCCCAGTTATTTTCAGGTATAGTTAAATAATCCTGATCAGAAATGTTATTATAAAATTTTTTTTCTGGTTTATTTCCTTTATAGTATAAAGAATTTTTATTAACGGCTTTATAAGGGAATTTACTCTTTTGTGTAACGCAATTAAAAGATTTTAGAATATTTTCTAAACTACCAGGTATTAATTTTAATGAATCTAATAAAAATATTTTCATATTTAAATATTTTATTGTTATTGAAAGAATAGAATTGTCTTTTCAAGTTGGAATTATATTAAAAGTATCGTTTAAAGTTAAAGCTCTCATAATGAAGACTGAGTCAAACCTCCCTAAATTATGAACGTAAAAGGTATATCCATCAAGATTTTCTTCCTGCATAAATATATTATAAAAAAAATTATGAACAAAATCGTCACTATTCTCACCTGGTTCGATATAAAATAATTCAGTGTGATCTTTAACTGCAAAACCAGCAGCATAAACTTCATGAAATCCTAAACCTAAGTTAGTTCCATAAGTTTAAAAATCTAAAGTACCTACTTTATTATTTAAAATTTTATCTTTAGTGCTTAATGGGAACTGAGGAGATGTAAATTTTAATTCTACGTTAATAAGATTGTTGTACTTATCATAATAATATAATTTTTTTTGTAACTAGGAAATTGAGAGCAAGTATAACTAATTTCTACATTAAATAAATTATTAAGATTGTCATAATAATATTTTTTTTTATTGTATTCTCTAATAAACCCAAATTCTGTTTTAGTGTCAATTCAATAAGTTATTATATCTCCCTTAAAAGATAAAGAATTTTCGTCAAAATCTTTAATTAAAACTTTGTTACATAATAAATTATTAACATTATAATAAGTCTCTATTGTAGCTTTTTTATTTTCACTTAAACTATACCCAATTAAGTTATTATTTTTATCTGTAATCGGATCACCGTAATTATCCATATAAATATTTTTAAATTCATAAATTTTAAGTAAAACTGCTTTTTCAGTTAATATTTTTTTGTTTCTATCTTTAAAATAAATTTCTTTTTCAATATTATCATCTAGAATTTTACTTATTTGGTCTAAAGGTAAAGAAAAATCTTCAATACTTAACCAAGGTCTATCTAAAATTAATAAATCAATTTCTAAACCTTTAAGGTCATAGACTATAAGTGTATCTTGTAAAGAATAAAACACTGTTTCTGCTAATAGTCTACTTGATGTATCTCTTGTTATTTTAATTGAACTCGAAATAGTAACAGATCTAAACTCTTTGTTAACGTACTCCCATCTTAAAACAGGAAGAATAGAGTAAGTAATATTTTCAGGAATAATTTTTAGGTACTCATTAAATTTAGATTCCAGATTTTTAATATAATTTTCTATAGAAGAAGAATCATCAATCTGAAAGAAATAAGCTACATTACCAAAACTATTTATATTGTTATAACCTAAGTAACCTCCACTATATTTTTTTTAAATTCTTTTAAGGCCCTATTTTTTTCAATATTAATTAAGTTTTCATTAGGATTTTCAACTTCAGTCTCAACTAGACTATTAGGTAGTGTACTATAGTTTCTCTTTAAGTTTAAAATATTTTTATTTATCTTTTTTATATTATACGAAAAGGGGTTTAAGTTCAAAGAACTGAAGGTTTCATTAAATAGATTAATAAAGTTTTTAATTTCTTTATATAAATTAAAAAGTTTTAAAGTAAAGTAATTACTAAATAAAAAAAAATAAAAAATAGAAATGTTTAAAATTAAATAAATAAAATAAGAATTTAGTTCTAAGATATAATTAAGTCCATTGTTTTTAAATAAAAAATAAAATAAAATAATTAAAGTTGAAGAATAAAAATTAATTAAAGAATTTCTAAATAAGAGATACTCCTTATCTTTAATAAAAGAGATATAATTTAAATTTGAATTATTTGTTTTTTTCTGTAGATAAAAGATATAATAATAAAAATATAAAATAAATATAGAAAAAAATAAAATAAAAGTAATAATAAAATAAAAATTAAGTAATACGTAAAAAGAAAATAATAAAGCTTGTATATTTTTAAAGTTCATCTTACAAGTTTTAACAATTTTAGCTCCCAAGTTCGTCTATTCCTTCCTTAATATACTTTATCTAGATATATTATTCATAAGCATTACCTTAATTGGCGTGGCCAAATGGGACGGTTTGCGATGGTTTTCCTTCCTTGCTTAATTATTTTGATAGTTATTAATAAACTTAATAAATTTAATTTAATTAAATTCTAGTTAATAGTCATAAGAATTACTTTATTACTTACTGAAAAGGAAATTATCATTCTAAAATAATTAGTATTATAGAAAATATTTAGTTCAAATGAAAGATCTGGTAAGCAATTCACATTTATATTTTTGTGCTTGAATTTTAATTTAAATTAATATTTATCTATAAATGCAGCTAAAGTTTGAGTTACATCTCAATTTGTGGCATGTCGTACACAAATTCTCAGATCTTTTAATTAAGGTTATATTTTATTAATCTATTAATAACACATCTTACGTCACTTAGCCTAAAATTAGGCGATAGAAATTATATGACTTGAACATATATTGTTTAACGAAAGTGACGAAAACGTTAAATGTTTTACATTAAACTAAATTTCTTTAAAATCTTTTAAATTAAACCCTACTTTTATTAAATTTAATTAAAAGAAGATTAAAATTTAATAAAATATTTTTTTTTTTCCATTTCAAGGAGCGTTCGGCATATTTATAAGTCCGGTCATTAAGTTAGACAGTCTTACAAAATGGAAAGATAAAAGATTCTTTAATTTGATCTTTTTTTATTTTTAATTTTTTTTTGATTTTCTTTCTTTACAGTTAAAACAATTTTTTTTTAATTAAATTTATAGAGATTACGAGATTCGAACTCGTACTTTTAACGTGGGGAGACGTTAACGTTTTACCATTAAAACTAAATCCCTTAATCTTTAACAAGGTATTTTGTCTATTTACATCTTTTTGCATTATATATATTATTCCTATAATATATATAATGCAAAATATTAACTAATTATTAAATATTTTACATTATAATTAAATAATTAAATAAATTATACATAGAGTATACTGGGAATAATTTAATTATATTTAAATTAATATATATTTTATACTTTTAAATTATACCTCCAGAACATAAGAAATATGTTAAAATGTTAATAAATAATGTATATAAATTAAATACACTATTATTACTGTAAAGGGATTAATAAATTGAAGAGTTTAGTATTATTTATACTTTAAAGAGAAAAAGGGGATAAATTGAAAAGAAATAAACCTAGAATAGTTTAAAAAAAAAACTATTACAAAAAAAAAAAATATTTAATAAGGTATAAACCAAATTAACTTACAACTTTTATATAATATTAAATTAAATTTTAATATTAGCGAATTACTCAATAAATGAGTAGAAATGAAAGGGGTTAATCTTGAAATATTATTTTAATGATGAATCTAAAGGAAAAGAAATTAAGGATGATTTTTATTGTCATTAGAAGATCTATTTAAAATTGCTCTTCTAACTCTATTTCTAATTGGAGTAATTGTTTCCATGGAATCAGTAGAACCAGTAGGACTGTCAGGCCTAGAATATGAATTATTTAACTCATCTAGTCTATCTAAAACATTTTTATTTGTTACACTTGAGGTAGAAGGAGTAGCATTTAAATTATTTAATTTATCTAACTCTCTACCCATAACTTGAGTTGCGAGATTATCCCTAGGGTTATAGTTAGAACCTGAAGAACTAGAAGAATTAGACTCAGGAGAAAGCATTGGAAATGCTTCAGCTCTAGTTTGATTATCAGTGATAGAAATAACCGTATCTATAGGAGTTTTAGGTACTCTTATTGTTCTTACTTTACCTTTTCTTATTTCATTTCTATGATCTGAATAATTAAAAGTATTTGTAGGGTCAGGATCTGCAGAGTTACCTGGATTGCCTGGATCAGAACTTCCTAATCACCATAGTCCATATATAATACCACCTATTAAAATTAAAGTTCCAGCTATAATTCACACTTTTTTATTTTTTCATAAAGGTTGGTCATCATTTTCAGTTAAATTATTAAGATTATCTCCAATTAAAGGGACTTGAGTAATAGATTTAATATTTACTATTTTTTTTCATCAGTCTAATCAAGAATTAAACAATTTAAGGTATTGTAAATAAATTCAGAAAGGGATATTAACGGTAAGAAAGTTAAATCAACTTAAAAAACCAGAAACATCAAACCCTAGAATAGAATAAAAAAAAGAAAATAACCCTAATTTAAAAGGCAATAAAATTAGTTTTTTAAATAATGAAAATAATCTAATAAACAATAATGTAAAAATAAAACCAAATAAAAATAATCTTTGAGGGGCAGTTCTAAATATTTCATTAAACCTTAGTCCCAAAGGGTTAGTTAAAAATTCAAAATCAGGAATTAAATTATTATTATTAGTTCTAATATAATTAAAAAATCTTCATAAACCGTTATAATTTGTATAGTTTAAAAATAATGTTAAATTTTTTAAAACTTCCCTAAAATTGGTTTTAGAAATAGTATCAAATAAAATTGTAATAAAAAATTCTGTTAAAATTCTTTTTAGTATGTTTTTCAAGTTATTTTTTTTTTAGTAAATCAAAAAATTTAACTATTAAAGTATTAAATCAATCTATTATTCCTAAGCTTATTGTGTTTAAAATATTGTAAGCATAGTCAAAATTAAAATCAAAATATTTTAAGGTATAAAAAATTAAAGCAATTATCCTTAAAAAATAATGGAATTCATAATAATTTAAAAAAACTTATTATAAATCTTCTTATTATTGCGTATATTATTAAGACTCAAAAAAAGATTTCTAATTTATTTTCAGGAGCTATTAGTTTGGCTTCTGTTAATTTATTATATAAATCGCTTTTACTTATTTTATCCTTTTGGATTTCATTTAAAAATAAGTCATTAAATAAAATAAATAAAGACGGAATACTAATTAAATTTTTATAGTCCATTTTATTTAATAGAGCTAAAACTATTACTCACAATTGTGAAGGTTTTAAAAATAAAAAAAACTTATTACTTAAATTAAAAAATCTAATGTATATGTTTTTATGTACTAATGGCAAAGTATACCTTAATCTATTTCTTATTATTCTTAAAATTAAATATTTTATCATTCTACGAAGATAGTTAAATTTTTGGATTTGTATCGTTATTAATTAAATGCGGAATTACAATTAAAGTAGGTTCGTTAACTTTAACTTAATCCTTGAGTAGTTTATTTAGTTTATTAAACAAATTAAAATATTTTTTAATTTAAATACTAATTATAAATCTTTTTTTGGCTAAATTAATTTAATTATTATTAAGAACAGAAAATAGATTTTAATTATTTATATTTAAACTAAGCTTCTTATTCTTTAAAGAAATTAAAATATTTCTTTAATAAACTTACTACTGCCTTAACTATTAATTTTATCTAAATTAAACATTAAGGTATACCTCTAAACTACTTATAATTACTATATTTATGTAGTATTTATTTATTTTTTTTTTATTAATATTGTTTTTTTAATCTACTTTATTTTTTATTTAAATAAATACCCGCCTGCCCGCCCTAACAATATTATTGTTTATCTTTTTTTTTAAGTGGGGTTGATCTTGATTAATAGTTTTTATTATTTTATTTTATTATTTAAAGAATATTAAATAAATAAAAAATCAAATAATTAATAAAAATAGGAATAAGAAGAATGTGATAACTTCTGTATTAGAAAATAAAATAAATAAATCATTATCATTTTCAGGTTGAGTTTGATTTATTTTATTTAAATCTTCTAGGGTTTTAATTTTTTCTATTAAACCTTTTACAGTTATATTGGATTTTTCTACATTAATGGTTAAATCCTTTCAACCCACTTTAAAATTTATTCTTTCTATTTGTATTGATTTTCCGTTCAATAAATCTAAAAATAATTCATAGTTTAATTTTGAGGAGTCTATACCACTAGCTTTAATAATTACTTGATCATTTGGGGTTAAAATATAATATAATTTTTTTCTTATAAATATAGCTTTCTTTATTTCATATTCTAACTTCATCTGCCCAAGTTCTTTACCTATTAACTCCTCAGGTAAAGGTTTTGTTAGCACTATTGAGTCAGTATCTGACATTATGCAAGGATTACCTAGAATATTTTTATAATCATTAATAAGAATTCTGGCATAAGCCGCTATGGCCGAAGCAATGTGAACAGCTGATGGAACACTTCTTTTTTTAAATAAATCTAATTCTTTAAGCTGTAATTTATTTAAGTTTCTATCCAAGGAGTCAATTGAGTCTAATTTATTTTCTTTATAAAGTTTTTTAATGTTATAAGGTATTCTATCGCTATACTTAACTAAAACTTTACTGTTACTCAACTGAGAAAAGATTGTAATATTTTTTTTCTTGTCTAAAGCTTTAGCTTCTGTTGACTCTAAAATTTCTAAGGTGCTCTCTATATTCTTCATTCCCATTCTACCGTATAAAGAATTTAAAAATAATTTTGCAGTAGTTTTTTGTACTGAATCCTTACTTAATTTCTTAATTTCATAATGATCTTTAACAAAATCTTTAAATAAATCTTTACCTCTTTCAAAGATATAAGAATATTCAATATTAATTTTATAACCATATTTTAAAGCGTATCTTGCTTCTTCAGAGAAAATAAGTCTCTTAAAACTTCCTCTTGGGCAAATATTTAAATTAGAATTAGGGTCTTTGTATTGAATGAAAGGTACTTTTAAAGTTTGTTCGTTAGGACATGTTATTTCACCATAAATAAAACCAAAAATATTGTCTAAGTTTTTTTCTAATGATAATTTAGGGTTACCTACAGGCATATCGTTTAGCATTGCCATCGGATATTGACTGTTCATATCATAATAATAACCTTCTGATATTTCATTAGCATAAACTTCAACATTACCACCAAAGTAACTACTTCTTATTTCTTTTTCAATTTCACCTTTGATCATTTTAATTTCTAAATTTTCAGGTTTATAGTTTGAAGTATAAGCACCTAAAGCTAAACTAGGCAATGTTTTAAATTTAGTAATATTTAATTGATATTCATTAAAAGTTAATTCACTAAACTTAGTTAAAGCTTCTAATAAACCTTCAAGATCAGATTTTAAATAATTTAAAGTTTCTTGTTTTAAGTCCCAATTTTTATTAGGGATTTTTAAATTGGGTATTTTTAAATAATCTTGATCTAAAATTTCTGTTTAATTATCTTTAGCTGGTTTATTCCCTTTATAAAATAAATTTTTATTGTTAACAAATTTATACGGAAAATAGTTTTTTTTTATTTTACATTTAAACGATTCTAAAATATTTTCTAAACTTCCTGGTATTAATTGTAAAGAATCTAATAAAATAATCTTAGTGTCTAAATGTTTTATAGTTAAGGATATAATTGCATTATCTTTCCAAACAGGAATTAAAGTAATATCTTTATTGTTAGCTAAGGATTTTATAATAAAAATGGAGTAAAATCTACCAAGATTATGTACATAAATTGTATAATCGTCTAAATCATTATTAAAAAAAATATTAAAAAAAAATCTGTTTATAAATTGTTCACTTGTTTCACCTGGTTCAATGTAATACAATTCAGTTGTATTTTTGACAGCAAATCCAGCAGCATAAACTTCATGGTGACCTAAACCAAAGTTAGAACCGTAAGTTTCTAAATCAATTGTTCCAATTTTATCGTTTAAATTTGTATCTAATTTATAAATAGGAAATTTAGGTTGATTGTAAATAACTTCAACATTAAATATTTAATTATTTAAGTCATAAAAATATTTAATGTTGTCTAACTCTCTTATAAATCCAAATTCAGTTTTAGTGTCAACTCATGAAATAAGAACTTCACCTACAAAAGATAAGTTTTCTGTATTAAAATCTTTAATTAATATTTTATTACTTAATAAGTTATAAAATAAGTTATCATCATTATAATAAGTTTCTATTGTTGCATATTCGTATTCATTTAATTTATAACCAATTAAATTATTTTGCTTATCATAAACAGGTTCACCATACTTATCCATAAACGTATCTAAATATTTATAATTTTTAATTCTGTTAACTTTATCGGAACTATTAAGATTATATTTACTTTCTCAAGAACTGATATCCTTATCAATTTGTTTATTAAATAATTTTGTAACTTCAGAAATATCCCTATTAAAATCTTTTTCAGCTAGTCAAGGTCGATCTAAAACAAATAAAGTAATTTCTGTTCCCACTAGATCATAAATAAAAACAGCTTCTAAAATATCTTGTACTATTTTATAAGCTAATAAATTATAAGAAGTATTTCTAGTAACTTTAATAGATTTTTTAGAAATTGTTACTGTTTTATAATCTCCATTTTTAGTTACAAATCTTAATACAGGTAAAATAGTATAAGTTATATCTTCAGATATATCAGCAAGATAATCCTTAATTTTTATTTCTAAATTTTTAACGTGAAAATAAATTTCTTTTCTACCTTCAGCATCAGTACCCGCCGTATTTAGATGAGAAACGTCACCGAAGTTCTGAATATTAAGATATCCTAAATAACCTCCTTTATAATTTTTTTTAAAGTTGATAATTTCGGAATCCTTTTTTTCTGGCTCAGTTAAATCTACATAATCTACTAAATCTTTAATTTCAAATTTTGAGGGAGTGGAGGAAGTACTGTAGTTTCTAACATATTTCTTTTTATTGAAACCAAAGTTATTATAACTATTTTCAAAGGAAATAAAATTAATATCATTTAATAAGTTAATAAAATTTTTAATTTCTAAATATAATTTAAATAATTTTAAATTAAAAGAATTACTTAGTAAAATAGAATAAATTATTAAAATAGTAAATAAAGTATAAATAAAGTAAATATTTAAATCTAAAAAAATATTTAGTCCATTGTGTTTGAATATACAACAAAATAAAATAATTAAAGTAGAGTAATAAATTTTAATTAAACTATTTTTGAAAAAAAGATATTCTTTATTTTTAATTAAAGAAGTATTTTTAAAAAGAACTTTGTTTGTTTTTTTCTGTAAATAAAATAAATAATAAAAAAAATATAAAATAAAAATTGTGTAAAATAAAATAACCGTAAGAAATATAAGTGTGTTTTTCATCATTTTTTGTTAATTTTTTTTTTTGTTACGTCTATAATAAAGACATAATAGTTAAATGATTCTAAATATTTTTCTTAAATTATTCTAATTATTATAAGTTTAAGTAAATAAGAATAAATAAACTTTAAGATTGAAAAACTTTTGTTCTCCAAATAATAACAATATTTAAATTTTAACTAACCTAATATAAAACTATTAATTAATTTTTTAATAAAAAAATTATAAAAATTAAGAAAATAAGTATTAACTTATTTATTAAATTAAATAAATAATCCCCACTCATAAAACTATAAATTAATTTAAAGTTTCTTTTTTTAAATTCCAATTATCATTAGGTATATTTGAATAATCTGATTCTGATATATTATTGTAATGTTCTTTAGATGGTTTTTTTCCTATATATTCTAAATTACTTTCAGTTACGAAAGAATAAGGAAAATTACCTTTATTTATAGCACAGTTAAAAGATTTTAATATATTTTCTAAACTTCCTGAAATTAATTGTAAGGAATCTAATAATTTTATTTTCATACCGTTTCATTCTAAAGTTAAAGATAAAATAGAATTTTCTTTTCAAATCGGAGTAATATTAATAAATTTATTTGAGACTAATGACTTAATAATAAAAATAGAGTCAAATCTACCAAGATTATGTACGTAGAAAGTATAACCGTTTAATTTATTGTTCATAAAAATACTTGTAAATAAAATTTTAACTAAAACTTCACCAGTCTCACTTTCACCTTTGAAAAATAATTTGGTGTGATTGCTAATAGCTCAGCCTCCCGCATAGATATGTTGATAGCCTTGGCTATCTCCATAAGTTTAAAAATCAATAGTTTCTATTTTATCATTAAATTCTTTATCTATTGTAGATATAGGAAATTGAGAACAAGTTTTTTTAACCTCAACATTAATTAATTTATTACTATTATCATAATAATATAATTTTTTTTTAGTATTCTCTTGTAAATCCCTTTTCAGTTCTAACATCTAACCAAAAATTAAAAGTCTCAGGATTAAAAGATAAGTTAATTTTATCAAATTCTTTAATTGAAACCTTATTGCACAACAAATTATTATCATTGTAATAAACTTCTACCGTAGCATACTCATTTTTATTTAGTTCATACCCTATTAAATTTTTATTTTTATCTAAAAGAGGTTCACCGTAATTACCCATAATGATATTTTCATAAAAAAAAAGTACTATTTTCCTTAAATGCAGAAAACCCTTTGAGAGTTTCCTTTTCAATCTGTTTATCTAAATTATCAGTAACTTCAAAAAATTTAACATTAAAATCATCAGCACTTAATCATGGTCTTCCCATTATAAATAAAGTAATATCTAAACCTTGAAAATCATAAATATAAAAAGTATCGACTAATGAATCAGCTACAGCTAATGCTAATAAGTTAGCAGAAGAAAACCTAGTTATTTTAATAGACTTTGAAATTGTTACAGATTTATATCCTCCATTCCTTTGCCATTTTAAAATTGGTAAAATAGTATAAGAAATATTTTCTGGAATTTCATTAAGATATTCTTTAAATCTAGGTTCTAAATCTTTAACATAGCTATTAAAGTAGTCGTCAGAGGTAATAATATGTAGCACATTACCAAAATTATGCACATGGTTATAACCTAAATAACCTCCGCTATAATATTTTTTAAATTTATTTATAGCTAAACTTTTTTCTTGAATACTTGTTTCATTAGAGTTTTCTGATTCACTTAATTCTAAATCTGAATCCACAGTTATATCTGTTCTATAATATCTTAAACCATTAAATTTTAGATTATTTTTTAATTTATTATTGAAACTGGGGTAAAATTTAAAATTTATATTACTATTTTCTAAAGGAATAAAATTAAAATTATTTAATAAATTAATAAAGTTTTTTATTTCTTTATATAAATTAAAAATTTTAAGGTTAAAAGAATTACTTAATAAAATTGAATAAATTAAAAAGATCGTAAATAATAAATAGAAAAAATAAATATTAAAGTCTAATAGTAAATTAAAGTAATAATGTTTGTAAATAAATGAAAATAAAATTATTTATTTTTTTTTGATTCATATTTTTTTGTTTAATAATCTTCCCTTCCCAATTTTTATACTTTTTTTTTAAGTGTTTTTTACAATCTTTCATCCTTTTTTAATTTACAATCTTTTATTTTACAATCTTTTTTATCAATATTTTTTTTTTATTTTCTATTACTATTAATTTTCTCAATCTTTTTATGCGATAATAATACTGAATTAATTTTATAGTTTTTAACATTTTTTTAATTTAATCTTATACTTTTTATTCGAACTAATAAATAAAATTGAATTAATTTTTATCAATCTTTTTATTTACCGCACAATATTTCATCCTTTAATATTAAAATCTTATGGATGTCCCTACAATATTCTATATTATTCTATTTGGGAGTATAAAAATAATTTAAACAAAGATTGATTGTTTAATTTTAATAAATAAAGTGTAAATTATCCCTAATTTTTAATTTATATTAAAAGAAGATTAGATTTTTAAACTAATATTTTTATCAATCTTTTTATAAAATTTTAAAGTAAAAATAAGTTGAAGCAGTTTAGTTTCATAAAAAAAAATGTTTTAATTAAATTAATCTTAGGAATATAAAAAAAGTTTTATGAGCATTAATTTGGTAAAAAAAAATTGGTAAAAAGCTTTCTTATTAAAAAAATTTATACTAAATTTTATTCTTAAGATAGAAAATTAAAATTAAGAGAACTAATATAATATTTTACTTAAAAAATTGCAATTGTTTTTAAAGTGTCTATACTTTTTTTATTTTATCAATCTTTTTTTTTAGGAACAAGTTTGATTTTAATAGTCTTTTATTAAAAAAAAATATTGAGATTGAGATGAAAGATTGATAAAAATAGTCATAAACAGGACAAAAAAGGAATAAAAATTTATAGTAAAAAACTATTTAAATAATATATTAAATATAATTATAAATATAATTATAAATATAAACATAAATATTAAGAAAAATAAGTATTAATTATAGTATAAAAAAAATATACTTCTAATTATTACAATCTTTTTTATTATTTATTATTTAAAATCCTTAAAATATTTAAATAAAATAAGTTTAATAAAGTTTTTTTATTTATTATTTTAATAAAAAATAATTAAAATTAAAAAATACAATTTATTATGACTAAAAAACAAAAATGTTTTAATTAATCTAAACAAAACATTTTAATCGCCTTGGTAGCTTAGTTGGTTAAAGCACTATTGTGAAGTAATAGGGAGCGTCTGTTCGATTCAGTCTCAAGGCAAATATATTCTTAAATTTGAATCCAAAAATTAAAAAAAAAGAATTAGTCTAATATTATTTTATTTTCCTTAACTATTTTATTAAAAATAAAAAAAAAAATAAAAATTAAAAAAAAAAATAAATGAATTATATATTAAAAAAAAGAAAAATTTTCTTGATTTGTAACTGGTTTAACTGATGGTGATGGAGGATTTTAAGTAGGGATTATAAAAAATATAAATTAAATAGGTTGAAGTGTTAGATTGGGGGTTTACTATAATCAATAATTTAAAAAATAATTTTAAAAAATAAATTAAAAATAAATATTTAAAATTATAAATATATTACCAATAAACACACTATAATTATTATTTATAAAATAAATAATAAATAAAATTTATACTATGACTATACTGGAAATTTATATAAAATATTATAAAATTTATAATATATTAATCTATAATTTATACTATTGTATATCTTGTAAATTTTGCTTTCTTCTCTCTAATTCGGAGTAACAAAAATTTATTTTTTAATTATTGATTATAGTAAGTAAAAAGGGATTATAATTGAAAAAGTTGATATTATAAATGTAAATAAGTTTATGAGTGACATAAAACCTATCTAACCCAGATAAAGAGGTTACATTTAAATATTTTTATAAACGAATTTAGAAGATAAATAAATTATCTAACTATTATTTTCTTCTGAAAAGTATAACAGGTCTACCAGATCTTGAGCTTTTAGGTGTTATTGTTTCAATTGAATCTGTTGACCCAGTTGGACTTGGCGGACTTTTATTACCTCAGGGATTAGGAGATGGATCAGGCACTGAAGCAGGAGTGTGAGACGAAGGGATTAAATTACCGTCATCTCAAAGACCACCTGAACTTGAAGAACTAGTTGTATTAACTTGTGTTGGATTGTCTATTATTTGTATTTGAGAAGGTAAATTAGTTTTGGAAGTACTTAAAGCTTGTACATTTTGCAGAGAATCAGGATTATTTAATGTATTAGCACCAGCACTAGGATCAGGCCCTGTGTCATTATAATTAAACACATTAAAATACCATAAAGCAAGACAAATACCTCCTACAATTACTATACCTGCAATAATATCTTTAATTTTATTATTATTAGAGCTATCTAATTCTACTAGATCTTTTTCCATTTTAATATTATTTTTTATTTTATTTACTTCTTTTTAAGGAATATTAGTTATGCTTTTTATATTTACAGTACTATTCCACCAATTTAACCAATTATTATATAGAGTTAAATATTGAAAATATACTCAGTAAGGTATATTAAATGGAAAAATATTTAATAAATTTAAAACCCATGAAACATCAAACCCTAGAATAGATTAAAGAAAAGAAAAAAGACCTAACTTAAATGGTAATAAAAATATTTTTTTAAATAAGGTTAATCAAACATTTACTATTAAAGTAAAAATAAATCCAAAGAAAAATATTTTTTTTTGGTATAGTATTTACAAATAAAGTAAAATCTATCTCAAAGGGTTCAGTTAAATTTTTTATAAAAGGGTTGTCTCCGGATGTATCACCTATAATTAATTTATTAATCTTTATTAAATCCCAAACACTTAAGGTTCTTAAGTAATTTAAAAATTATGTAAAGTTTATTTTATCAATATTATCAAATAATATTTTTCAAAATAAAGTAATTAAAATATTTCTAATTATTCTTATCATTATGATTAAAAAAATCTAAAAATTTAATTATTTTTTTATAAAACCATTCTATAACACCTAAAGTTAGATTGTTTAAAATATCAAAAGCGTACTTTAAATCAAAACTTAGATATTTTAAAGTATAATAAATTAAAGCTATCATCCTTAAAAAATAATGGAATCCCTAATAATTTAAAGAATGTAGTAGTAAACCTTTTTATTAGAGCCAATATTATTAATAATCAAAAAAACATTTCCCAATTATTATCTTTATCAGTAAATTTATTAATTTCTAATCTAGTAAATAAAAGGTTAGTTTTCACTTTGGAGTCAATTTTAATATCTTTTTAATCACTACCTGAAAATAATGTATTAAATAAAACTAATATAGAAGGAATACCAACTAAAATTTTAAATTCTGTCTTATTCAATAATGCTAATATTATAACTCATATCTGGGAAGGTTTTAAGAAAATAAAAAATCTATAAGTTAAATTAAATAATTTTTTATATAAATTTTTATGGACCGATGGTAAATATTTTTTAATTCTATAACGGATTAGTTTAAAAGTTAAGTGTTTTATCATTATTACTAATTTTTTTTTTTAATTTTATTTAACCTGAAATAAAGGTTACATTATAATATATTTTTTTATATAAATTTATGACTAACATAAAAATTACTTTCTTCTTCATAGAATTACAGGTCTACCCGATCGATATGTACCAGGTGTTACTGTTTCAGTAGAAGATGTTGACCCTGTAGGACTAGAAGGACAGTCACTACTTCAAGGGTTAGTTGAGGATGGAGGTGCCGTAGAAGTTGAAGGAACAGGTGAATTACCTCAAGGGTTATTAGTGTTAGATGAATTCATATCATCCATTCTTCTATTCATTTCAGCTACAGCTTCATTAACTGGAGGAAAGTCGGCCAGTCTAGTTGTTCTTACATTAGGATGAGAAGATCAATCTGCTGTTGTAATTTGATCTGTGATATACCCTGTTCCTTGTCCTAATCTAGTATTTGTTATTTTAATTGGATTAGAATTAGGGTCAGGTTTATCTGAATTGAATAAACCAAAATATCATAAAGTAAAACCAATACCTCCTACAATTATTATACCTCCTACTACATATCAAAATTTATTACTGCTAGTTTTTTCTATTTCAGTTAGATCTTTAGAAACATTTAAATTATTTTTTTATTTTTTTTATTTATTTAACGGGAACAGACTTAATACTTTTTATGTTTACAGTGTTATACCATCAATTTAGCCAATTATTATAAAGTACAAGGTATTGAAAATAAACTCATTGTGGAATATTTATAGTAAAAATATTAAATAAGCTTAGAAATCAAGTCAAATCTATTCCTAAAATTGAGTAAATAAAGGAGAATATTCCTAATTTAAAAGGCCATAGAATAAGTTTTCTCACTAGTAAAAATCAGCGATAAACTATAATAAAAAAAATTAATCTTAACAAAGAAAATTTTTTATAATTATTGTCACAAAGAGTTCTTCAATTCAGACCTAAAGGTGAAGCAATTTTATTTAATATTGAAGTATCAGTTAATTTATTAAAAGTTAAATCATTAAAAAATTTAAAAACATCTACTTGAGGTAGAGTGAAAAGTTGAATATTTAAATTATCAAACAAGCCTCTATATTGATTCTTATGAAGTTGTTTAAAATTTAAAAACCAAGAGAGCGAAAAGACAAAGAATTTAATTATTGTTATTATCATTAGGATAAAAATTTTCTAAAAAACTAGTTATTTTATTGTAGAATCAGTCAATTATTCCTAAACTTAAATTATTAATTAAATTATAAGCATAGTTAAAATCAAAACCAAAATGTTTTAAAATAAAATAAATAAGTGCCACTATCCTTAAAAAATAATGGAATTCATAAAAATTTAAAAATAGTTGAAATAAATCTATTTATTGTGGCTAAAACAATTAAAACCCTAAAAAAAGTTTCAAGTTTATTTTCAGGATCTGTTAATTTAGACCCTTCTAACTTAGTGTATAAATTTTTAATTGTACTAAGGTTTTCATTAAAGTCTTAAAAAATATTATTAAATAAAATAAATAATGAAGGAATACCTAGTAATCCTTTTAAATCAGTTTTATTTAATAAAGCTAAAGCTATAACTCATATTTGGGAAGGCTTTAAAATTACAAAAAATTTATACGTTAAAGTAAACATTTTTTTATATAATTTTTTATTTAACAACGGTAAAGTTGATTTAATCCTTGATCTTAATATTCTAAATACTACATTTTTAATCATTAAAACTAATTTTTTTTTAAGTATTTTAAATAAAATACTTTTTTGCTCTTGTTATACTTTTCAAATAATTAAAAGAATCGTTAAATAATTAAAATAAAAATTAAGTAATTAAGAGAAATTTACCTATAAGAAAAAGAATCCCTTAAAATGGTAAATGGAGATTAAAATATTATTTAAAGAATGGAAAGGGGTTTTATCTTGAAAATAAGGGGTTGATCTTAATATAAAGTAATATTTTAATTATTTTTATAATAACTTATAAATAAAAAATAAAATAATTAATAAAGTAATAGAAATTAAAAAAATAATAATTTCTATTTTAGAAAATATTAAATATAAGTCACTTTCATCTTGTATTATATTTACAGAAGGTGTGCTTACTTTAATAATATTTTCTGTATTTTGTTTAGTGTTTTCAGTCACAGTGGTATTTGAGTATTCCGGGTTAATTATTATACTATATTTAATAGGAAATGAAATATATTTATAATTAACATCTGGGGTATTATAAATTGTTTTTATTTCCCCTTTTAAACCTTGAATTTCTATGTTAGAGCTTATAGCATTAATACCTAAAGTTTCTCAATCTAAATTAAATTTAGTTCTTTCTATTGAAATAGATTCCCCGTTTAATAATTGTTGGATTGAGTTATAATTTAATTTAGATGAATCCAATCCACTTGCTTTTATTATTTCTTGATTGTTAGAATTTATTATACAGTAAAATTTCTTTTTAAAAAATAATCCTTTAGATATTTTTTGTTCTAATTTCATCTGACCTATCTTTTCCCCGACCTGGTAATCTGGAAGAGGATAAGACAATACAACTGAATCTGTATCTGACATTATACAAGGATTACCTGGAATATTTTTATATTCATTTATAAGTATTCTCGCATATGAAGAAATAGCAGCAGCGATATGAACTGCAGAAGGAATGTCTCTAGATTTATTTATTTTTGACTTTCTTAATTCATCTTTACTATATGTTTTTTTTTTTAATTGTTTTCCGAGAGTAAAGAATCCTTAGTGTAAAGCTTTCTAATATTATCTGTTAACTTTCCGCTGTATCTTATCATATAATTATTATTATTTAATTCAGTAATTAATGAAACATTAGTATTTTTGTCTAAAATTTTAGCTTCATCCTTACTTACAATTTTAATAATATTATCTATTTCTTTCATACCTAAACGTCCGTATAAAGAATTTAAAAATAATTTTGCGATAGCTCTTTGCACTGGATCTTTAGTTGTACTTTTTACTTCATAATGATTGTTAACATAATCTTTAAATAAATCTTTACCTTTTTTAAATTGGTAACAATACTCTACTTTAATAGAATAACCATACTTAATTGCATATTTTATTTCTTAAGAAAAAATAAGTCTACTAAAACTACCTCTAGGACAACTATTTATTTTTCATAATGGGTCTTTATGTTGAATGAAGGGAACTTGTAATACTGTTTCATCTGGGCAAGTTATTTCCCCGAAAATAAATCCGAATATATTATCTAAATTTGTTTTTAAGGATAAAACAGGTTCACCTAAAGGTATATCATTTAACATAGCTTTAGAGTATTGGGAATTAATATCATAAAGGTAACCGTGATTTATTTATTTCATTTATAAATACATTTACATTACCTCCATAGTAGGCTGTTCTAATTTCTCTCTCTAAATCTCCTTTAATCATTTTTAACTCTGATTTTAAATTACTAGGAATGTAGTTAGAGGTATAAGCAGCTAGAACTAAACCAGGTAGTGTTTTATAGTTAGTAATATTTAATTGATATTTATTAAAGATATTATTATTAAATTTTGTAAGAGCTTCTAATAAACCTTCAACATCAGACTTTAAAAATTTTAATGTTTCTAACTTTAAATCCCAGTTATTTTCAGGTATAGTTAAATAATCCTGATCAGAAATGTTATTATAAAATTTTTTTTCTGGTTTATTTCCTTTATAGTATAAAGAATTTTTATTAACGGCTTTATAAGGGAATTTACTCTTTTGTGTAACGCAATTAAAAGATTTTAGAATATTTTCTAAACTACCAGGTATTAATTTTAATGAATCTAATAAAAATATTTTCATATTTAAATATTTTATTGTTATTGAAAGAATAGAATTGTCTTTTCAAGTTGGAATTATATTAAAAGTATCGTTTAAAGTTAAAGCTCTCATAATGAAGACTGAGTCAAACCTCCCTAAATTATGAACGTAAAAGGTATATCCATCAAGATTTTCTTCCTGCATAAATATATTATAAAAAAAATTATGAACAAAATCGTCACTATTCTCACCTGGTTCGATATAAAATAATTCAGTGTGATCTTTAACTGCAAAACCAGCAGCATAAACTTCATGAAATCCTAAACCTAAGTTAGTTCCATAAGTTTAAAAATCTAAAGTACCTACTTTATTATTTAAAATTTTATCTTTAGTGCTTAATGGGAACTGAGGAGATGTAAATTTTAATTCTACGTTAATAAGATTGTTGTACTTATCATAATAATATAATTTTTTTTGTAACTAGGAAATTGAGAGCAAGTATAACTAATTTCTACATTAAATAAATTATTAAGATTGTCATAATAATATTTTTTTTTATTGTATTCTCTAATAAACCCAAATTCTGTTTTAGTGTCAATTCAATAAGTTATTATATCTCCCTTAAAAGATAAAGAATTTTCGTCAAAATCTTTAATTAAAACTTTGTTACATAATAAATTATTAACATTATAATAAGTCTCTATTGTAGCTTTTTTATTTTCACTTAAACTATACCCAATTAAGTTATTATTTTTATCTGTAATCGGATCACCGTAATTATCCATATAAATATTTTTAAATTCATAAATTTTAAGTAAAACTGCTTTTTCAGTTAATATTTTTTTGTTTCTATCTTTAAAATAAATTTCTTTTTCAATATTATCATCTAGAATTTTACTTATTTGGTCTAAAGGTAAAGAAAAATCTTCAATACTTAACCAAGGTCTATCTAAAATTAATAAATCAATTTCTAAACCTTTAAGGTCATAGACTATAAGTGTATCTTGTAAAGAATAAAACACTGTTTCTGCTAATAGTCTACTTGATGTATCTCTTGTTATTTTAATTGAACTCGAAATAGTAACAGATCTAAACTCTTTGTTAACGTACTCCCATCTTAAAACAGGAAGAATAGAGTAAGTAATATTTTCAGGAATAATTTTTAGGTACTCATTAAATTTAGATTCCAGATTTTTAATATAATTTTCTATAGAAGAAGAATCATCAATCTGAAAGAAATAAGCTACATTACCAAAACTATTTATATTGTTATAACCTAAGTAACCTCCACTATATTTTTTTTAAATTCTTTTAAGGCCCTATTTTTTTCAATATTAATTAAGTTTTCATTAGGATTTTCAACTTCAGTCTCAACTAGACTATTAGGTAGTGTACTATAGTTTCTCTTTAAGTTTAAAATATTTTTATTTATCTTTTTTATATTATACGAAAAGGGGTTTAAGTTCAAAGAACTGAAGGTTTCATTAAATAGATTAATAAAGTTTTTAATTTCTTTATATAAATTAAAAAGTTTTAAAGTAAAGTAATTACTAAATAAAAAAAAATAAAAAATAGAAATGTTTAAAATTAAATAAATAAAATAAGAATTTAGTTCTAAGATATAATTAAGTCCATTGTTTTTAAATAAAAAATAAAATAAAATAATTAAAGTTGAAGAATAAAAATTAATTAAAGAATTTCTAAATAAGAGATACTCCTTATCTTTAATAAAAGAGATATAATTTAAATTTGAATTATTTGTTTTTTTCTGTAGATAAAAGATATAATAATAAAAATATAAAATAAATATAGAAAAAAATAAAATAAAAGTAATAATAAAATAAAAATTAAGTAATACGTAAAAAGAAAATAATAAAGCTTGTATATTTTTAAAGTTCATCTTACAAGTTTTAACAATTTTAGCTCCCAAGTTCGTCTATTCCTTCCTTAATATACTTTATCTAGATATATTATTCATAAGCATTACCTTAATTGGCGTGGCCAAATGGGACGGTTTGCGATGGTTTTCCTTCCTTGCTTAATTATTTTGATAGTTATTAATAAACTTAATAAATTTAATTTAATTAAATTCTAGTTAATAGTCATAAGAATTACTTTATTACTTACTGAAAAGGAAATTATCATTCTAAAATAATTAGTATTATAGAAAATATTTAGTTCAAATGAAAGATCTGGTAAGCAATTCACATTTATATTTTTGTGCTTGAATTTTAATTTAAATTAATATTTATCTATAAATGCAGCTAAAGTTTGAGTTACATCTCAATTTGTGGCATGTCGTACACAAATTCTCAGATCTTTTAATTAAGGTTATATTTTATTAATCTATTAATAACACATCTTACGTCACTTAGCCTAAAATTAGGCGATAGAAATTATATGACTTGAACATATATTGTTTAACGAAAGTGACGAAAACGTTAAATGTTTTACATTAAACTAAATTTCTTTAAAATCTTTTAAATTAAACCCTACTTTTATTAAATTTAATTAAAAGAAGATTAAAATTTAATAAAATATTTTTTTTTTTCCATTTCAAGGAGCGTTCGGCATATTTATAAGTCCGGTCATTAAGTTAGACAGTCTTACAAAATGGAAAGATAAAAGATTCTTTAATTTGATCTTTTTTTATTTTTAATTTTTTTTTGATTTTCTTTCTTTACAGTTAAAACAATTTTTTTTTAATTAAATTTATAGAGATTACGAGATTCGAACTCGTACTTTTAACGTGGGGAGACGTTAACGTTTTACCATTAAAACTAAATCCCTTAATCTTTAACAAGGTATTTTGTCTATTTACATCTTTTTGCATTATATATATTATTCCTATAATATATATAATGCAAAATATTAACTAATTATTAAATATTTTACATTATAATTAAATAATTAAATAAATTATACATAGAGTATACTGGGAATAATTTAATTATATTTAAATTAATATATATTTTATACTTTTAAATTATACCTCCAGAACATAAGAAATATGTTAAAATGTTAATAAATAATGTATATAAATTAAATACACTATTATTACTGTAAAGGGATTAATAAATTGAAGAGTTTAGTATTATTTATACTTTAAAGAGAAAAAGGGGATAAATTGAAAAGAAATAAACCTAGAATAGTTTAAAAAAAAAACTATTACAAAAAAAAAAAATATTTAATAAGGTATAAACCAAATTAACTTACAACTTTTATATAATATTAAATTAAATTTTAATATTAGCGAATTACTCAATAAATGAGTAGAAATGAAAGGGGTTAATCTTGAAATATTATTTTAATGATGAATCTAAAGGAAAAGAAATTAAGGATGATTTTTATTGTCATTAGAAGATCTATTTAAAATTGCTCTTCTAACTCTATTTCTAATTGGAGTAATTGTTTCCATGGAATCAGTAGAACCAGTAGGACTGTCAGGCCTAGAATATGAATTATTTAACTCATCTAGTCTATCTAAAACATTTTTATTTGTTACACTTGAGGTAGAAGGAGTAGCATTTAAATTATTTAATTTATCTAACTCTCTACCCATAACTTGAGTTGCGAGATTATCCCTAGGGTTATAGTTAGAACCTGAAGAACTAGAAGAATTAGACTCAGGAGAAAGCATTGGAAATGCTTCAGCTCTAGTTTGATTATCAGTGATAGAAATAACCGTATCTATAGGAGTTTTAGGTACTCTTATTGTTCTTACTTTACCTTTTCTTATTTCATTTCTATGATCTGAATAATTAAAAGTATTTGTAGGGTCAGGATCTGCAGAGTTACCTGGATTGCCTGGATCAGAACTTCCTAATCACCATAGTCCATATATAATACCACCTATTAAAATTAAAGTTCCAGCTATAATTCACACTTTTTTATTTTTTCATAAAGGTTGGTCATCATTTTCAGTTAAATTATTAAGATTATCTCCAATTAAAGGGACTTGAGTAATAGATTTAATATTTACTATTTTTTTTCATCAGTCTAATCAAGAATTAAACAATTTAAGGTATTGTAAATAAATTCAGAAAGGGATATTAACGGTAAGAAAGTTAAATCAACTTAAAAAACCAGAAACATCAAACCCTAGAATAGAATAAAAAAAAGAAAATAACCCTAATTTAAAAGGCAATAAAATTAGTTTTTTAAATAATGAAAATAATCTAATAAACAATAATGTAAAAATAAAACCAAATAAAAATAATCTTTGAGGGGCAGTTCTAAATATTTCATTAAACCTTAGTCCCAAAGGGTTAGTTAAAAATTCAAAATCAGGAATTAAATTATTATTATTAGTTCTAATATAATTAAAAAATCTTCATAAACCGTTATAATTTGTATAGTTTAAAAATAATGTTAAATTTTTTAAAACTTCCCTAAAATTGGTTTTAGAAATAGTATCAAATAAAATTGTAATAAAAAATTCTGTTAAAATTCTTTTTAGTATGTTTTTCAAGTTATTTTTTTTTTAGTAAATCAAAAAATTTAACTATTAAAGTATTAAATCAATCTATTATTCCTAAGCTTATTGTGTTTAAAATATTGTAAGCATAGTCAAAATTAAAATCAAAATATTTTAAGGTATAAAAAATTAAAGCAATTATCCTTAAAAAATAATGGAATTCATAATAATTTAAAAAAACTTATTATAAATCTTCTTATTATTGCGTATATTATTAAGACTCAAAAAAAGATTTCTAATTTATTTTCAGGAGCTATTAGTTTGGCTTCTGTTAATTTATTATATAAATCGCTTTTACTTATTTTATCCTTTTGGATTTCATTTAAAAATAAGTCATTAAATAAAATAAATAAAGACGGAATACTAATTAAATTTTTATAGTCCATTTTATTTAATAGAGCTAAAACTATTACTCACAATTGTGAAGGTTTTAAAAATAAAAAAAACTTATTACTTAAATTAAAAAATCTAATGTATATGTTTTTATGTACTAATGGCAAAGTATACCTTAATCTATTTCTTATTATTCTTAAAATTAAATATTTTATCATTCTACGAAGATAGTTAAATTTTTGGATTTGTATCGTTATTAATTAAATGCGGAATTACAATTAAAGTAGGTTCGTTAACTTTAACTTAATCCTTGAGTAGTTTATTTAGTTTATTAAACAAATTAAAATATTTTTTAATTTAAATACTAATTATAAATCTTTTTTTGGCTAAATTAATTTAATTATTATTAAGAACAGAAAATAGATTTTAATTATTTATATTTAAACTAAGCTTCTTATTCTTTAAAGAAATTAAAATATTTCTTTAATAAACTTACTACTGCCTTAACTATTAATTTTATCTAAATTAAACATTAAGGTATACCTCTAAACTACTTATAATTACTATATTTATGTAGTATTTATTTATTTTTTTTTTATTAATATTGTTTTTTTAATCTACTTTATTTTTTATTTAAATAAATACCCGCCTGCCCGCCCTAACAATATTATTGTTTATCTTTTTTTTTAAGTGGGGTTGATCTTGATTAATAGTTTTTATTATTTTATTTTATTATTTAAAGAATATTAAATAAATAAAAAATCAAATAATTAATAAAAATAGGAATAAGAAGAATGTGATAACTTCTGTATTAGAAAATAAAATAAATAAATCATTATCATTTTCAGGTTGAGTTTGATTTATTTTATTTAAATCTTCTAGGGTTTTAATTTTTTCTATTAAACCTTTTACAGTTATATTGGATTTTTCTACATTAATGGTTAAATCCTTTCAACCCACTTTAAAATTTATTCTTTCTATTTGTATTGATTTTCCGTTCAATAAATCTAAAAATAATTCATAGTTTAATTTTGAGGAGTCTATACCACTAGCTTTAATAATTACTTGATCATTTGGGGTTAAAATATAATATAATTTTTTTCTTATAAATATAGCTTTCTTTATTTCATATTCTAACTTCATCTGCCCAAGTTCTTTACCTATTAACTCCTCAGGTAAAGGTTTTGTTAGCACTATTGAGTCAGTATCTGACATTATGCAAGGATTACCTAGAATATTTTTATAATCATTAATAAGAATTCTGGCATAAGCCGCTATGGCCGAAGCAATGTGAACAGCTGATGGAACACTTCTTTTTTTAAATAAATCTAATTCTTTAAGCTGTAATTTATTTAAGTTTCTATCCAAGGAGTCAATTGAGTCTAATTTATTTTCTTTATAAAGTTTTTTAATGTTATAAGGTATTCTATCGCTATACTTAACTAAAACTTTACTGTTACTCAACTGAGAAAAGATTGTAATATTTTTTTTCTTGTCTAAAGCTTTAGCTTCTGTTGACTCTAAAATTTCTAAGGTGCTCTCTATATTCTTCATTCCCATTCTACCGTATAAAGAATTTAAAAATAATTTTGCAGTAGTTTTTTGTACTGAATCCTTACTTAATTTCTTAATTTCATAATGATCTTTAACAAAATCTTTAAATAAATCTTTACCTCTTTCAAAGATATAAGAATATTCAATATTAATTTTATAACCATATTTTAAAGCGTATCTTGCTTCTTCAGAGAAAATAAGTCTCTTAAAACTTCCTCTTGGGCAAATATTTAAATTAGAATTAGGGTCTTTGTATTGAATGAAAGGTACTTTTAAAGTTTGTTCGTTAGGACATGTTATTTCACCATAAATAAAACCAAAAATATTGTCTAAGTTTTTTTCTAATGATAATTTAGGGTTACCTACAGGCATATCGTTTAGCATTGCCATCGGATATTGACTGTTCATATCATAATAATAACCTTCTGATATTTCATTAGCATAAACTTCAACATTACCACCAAAGTAACTACTTCTTATTTCTTTTTCAATTTCACCTTTGATCATTTTAATTTCTAAATTTTCAGGTTTATAGTTTGAAGTATAAGCACCTAAAGCTAAACTAGGCAATGTTTTAAATTTAGTAATATTTAATTGATATTCATTAAAAGTTAATTCACTAAACTTAGTTAAAGCTTCTAATAAACCTTCAAGATCAGATTTTAAATAATTTAAAGTTTCTTGTTTTAAGTCCCAATTTTTATTAGGGATTTTTAAATTGGGTATTTTTAAATAATCTTGATCTAAAATTTCTGTTTAATTATCTTTAGCTGGTTTATTCCCTTTATAAAATAAATTTTTATTGTTAACAAATTTATACGGAAAATAGTTTTTTTTTATTTTACATTTAAACGATTCTAAAATATTTTCTAAACTTCCTGGTATTAATTGTAAAGAATCTAATAAAATAATCTTAGTGTCTAAATGTTTTATAGTTAAGGATATAATTGCATTATCTTTCCAAACAGGAATTAAAGTAATATCTTTATTGTTAGCTAAGGATTTTATAATAAAAATGGAGTAAAATCTACCAAGATTATGTACATAAATTGTATAATCGTCTAAATCATTATTAAAAAAAATATTAAAAAAAAATCTGTTTATAAATTGTTCACTTGTTTCACCTGGTTCAATGTAATACAATTCAGTTGTATTTTTGACAGCAAATCCAGCAGCATAAACTTCATGGTGACCTAAACCAAAGTTAGAACCGTAAGTTTCTAAATCAATTGTTCCAATTTTATCGTTTAAATTTGTATCTAATTTATAAATAGGAAATTTAGGTTGATTGTAAATAACTTCAACATTAAATATTTAATTATTTAAGTCATAAAAATATTTAATGTTGTCTAACTCTCTTATAAATCCAAATTCAGTTTTAGTGTCAACTCATGAAATAAGAACTTCACCTACAAAAGATAAGTTTTCTGTATTAAAATCTTTAATTAATATTTTATTACTTAATAAGTTATAAAATAAGTTATCATCATTATAATAAGTTTCTATTGTTGCATATTCGTATTCATTTAATTTATAACCAATTAAATTATTTTGCTTATCATAAACAGGTTCACCATACTTATCCATAAACGTATCTAAATATTTATAATTTTTAATTCTGTTAACTTTATCGGAACTATTAAGATTATATTTACTTTCTCAAGAACTGATATCCTTATCAATTTGTTTATTAAATAATTTTGTAACTTCAGAAATATCCCTATTAAAATCTTTTTCAGCTAGTCAAGGTCGATCTAAAACAAATAAAGTAATTTCTGTTCCCACTAGATCATAAATAAAAACAGCTTCTAAAATATCTTGTACTATTTTATAAGCTAATAAATTATAAGAAGTATTTCTAGTAACTTTAATAGATTTTTTAGAAATTGTTACTGTTTTATAATCTCCATTTTTAGTTACAAATCTTAATACAGGTAAAATAGTATAAGTTATATCTTCAGATATATCAGCAAGATAATCCTTAATTTTTATTTCTAAATTTTTAACGTGAAAATAAATTTCTTTTCTACCTTCAGCATCAGTACCCGCCGTATTTAGATGAGAAACGTCACCGAAGTTCTGAATATTAAGATATCCTAAATAACCTCCTTTATAATTTTTTTTAAAGTTGATAATTTCGGAATCCTTTTTTTCTGGCTCAGTTAAATCTACATAATCTACTAAATCTTTAATTTCAAATTTTGAGGGAGTGGAGGAAGTACTGTAGTTTCTAACATATTTCTTTTTATTGAAACCAAAGTTATTATAACTATTTTCAAAGGAAATAAAATTAATATCATTTAATAAGTTAATAAAATTTTTAATTTCTAAATATAATTTAAATAATTTTAAATTAAAAGAATTACTTAGTAAAATAGAATAAATTATTAAAATAGTAAATAAAGTATAAATAAAGTAAATATTTAAATCTAAAAAAATATTTAGTCCATTGTGTTTGAATATACAACAAAATAAAATAATTAAAGTAGAGTAATAAATTTTAATTAAACTATTTTTGAAAAAAAGATATTCTTTATTTTTAATTAAAGAAGTATTTTTAAAAAGAACTTTGTTTGTTTTTTTCTGTAAATAAAATAAATAATAAAAAAAATATAAAATAAAAATTGTGTAAAATAAAATAACCGTAAGAAATATAAGTGTGTTTTTCATCATTTTTTGTTAATTTTTTTTTTTGTTACGTCTATAATAAAGACATAATAGTTAAATGATTCTAAATATTTTTCTTAAATTATTCTAATTATTATAAGTTTAAGTAAATAAGAATAAATAAACTTTAAGATTGAAAAACTTTTGTTCTCCAAATAATAACAATATTTAAATTTTAACTAACCTAATATAAAACTATTAATTAATTTTTTAATAAAAAAATTATAAAAATTAAGAAAATAAGTATTAACTTATTTATTAAATTAAATAAATAATCCCCACTCATAAAACTATAAATTAATTTAAAGTTTCTTTTTTTAAATTCCAATTATCATTAGGTATATTTGAATAATCTGATTCTGATATATTATTGTAATGTTCTTTAGATGGTTTTTTTCCTATATATTCTAAATTACTTTCAGTTACGAAAGAATAAGGAAAATTACCTTTATTTATAGCACAGTTAAAAGATTTTAATATATTTTCTAAACTTCCTGAAATTAATTGTAAGGAATCTAATAATTTTATTTTCATACCGTTTCATTCTAAAGTTAAAGATAAAATAGAATTTTCTTTTCAAATCGGAGTAATATTAATAAATTTATTTGAGACTAATGACTTAATAATAAAAATAGAGTCAAATCTACCAAGATTATGTACGTAGAAAGTATAACCGTTTAATTTATTGTTCATAAAAATACTTGTAAATAAAATTTTAACTAAAACTTCACCAGTCTCACTTTCACCTTTGAAAAATAATTTGGTGTGATTGCTAATAGCTCAGCCTCCCGCATAGATATGTTGATAGCCTTGGCTATCTCCATAAGTTTAAAAATCAATAGTTTCTATTTTATCATTAAATTCTTTATCTATTGTAGATATAGGAAATTGAGAACAAGTTTTTTTAACCTCAACATTAATTAATTTATTACTATTATCATAATAATATAATTTTTTTTTAGTATTCTCTTGTAAATCCCTTTTCAGTTCTAACATCTAACCAAAAATTAAAAGTCTCAGGATTAAAAGATAAGTTAATTTTATCAAATTCTTTAATTGAAACCTTATTGCACAACAAATTATTATCATTGTAATAAACTTCTACCGTAGCATACTCATTTTTATTTAGTTCATACCCTATTAAATTTTTATTTTTATCTAAAAGAGGTTCACCGTAATTACCCATAATGATATTTTCATAAAAAAAAAGTACTATTTTCCTTAAATGCAGAAAACCCTTTGAGAGTTTCCTTTTCAATCTGTTTATCTAAATTATCAGTAACTTCAAAAAATTTAACATTAAAATCATCAGCACTTAATCATGGTCTTCCCATTATAAATAAAGTAATATCTAAACCTTGAAAATCATAAATATAAAAAGTATCGACTAATGAATCAGCTACAGCTAATGCTAATAAGTTAGCAGAAGAAAACCTAGTTATTTTAATAGACTTTGAAATTGTTACAGATTTATATCCTCCATTCCTTTGCCATTTTAAAATTGGTAAAATAGTATAAGAAATATTTTCTGGAATTTCATTAAGATATTCTTTAAATCTAGGTTCTAAATCTTTAACATAGCTATTAAAGTAGTCGTCAGAGGTAATAATATGTAGCACATTACCAAAATTATGCACATGGTTATAACCTAAATAACCTCCGCTATAATATTTTTTAAATTTATTTATAGCTAAACTTTTTTCTTGAATACTTGTTTAATTAGAGTTTTCTGATTCACTTAATTCTAAATCTGAATCCACAGTTATAACTGTACTATAATATCTTAAACCATTAAATTTTAGATTATTTTTTAATTTATTATTGAAACTGGGGTAAAATTTAAAATTTATATTACTATTTTCTAAAGGAATAAAATTAAAATTATTTAATAAATTAATA
>Ga0307514_10001145_pt1 | contig 36306 bp, 34 predicted proteins | sample 16_EM_MG_FD_203088 | JGI IMG/M metagenome (GOLD analysis project Ga0307514, IMG submission 203088) | Populus trichocarpa ectomycorrhiza microbial communities from riparian zone in the Pacific Northwest, United States - 16_EM | ecosystem: Host-associated > Plants > Roots > Unclassified | place... | reverse complement strand
AACCCGCCTTTGCCTAAAGGACCAATCCCCCCCCCGCTACCCAACAAGGAACCTAACCCTCCCATGACAAATGAAACCGGTGAATTCTTTACAAGTTAGTGGACAAAACCAAATGCACCGATATAAGGAAAGACGACTAAGATGCAAACCCACAAGGAAATAAAATGATCAAAATAAATGGAATGGGATATGACCGTCATATATTGTAAACCGTAATTTTCCTTTCCTCTCCCCTTCATGATATCAGCCGAAAGAATTTTGCGCATGTAAAATAATAACAAAGAACGAAGAAGGTATTAGATCAACGCAGTGTGGAAAAAAGCAAAACGCCGCAATAGATGCTTGGAAAAAGCCGACTGTGGGGTGCGGCCAAGTGAAGTATAAGGAAATTTTGGCCTGATACACAGGAAGCATGCAATAGTAGTGACTGGCGGCTCGAGAGCCACTACCTTGCCTTCACAAAACTGCATGAAGACGTGGGTGAATTGATATATGTACGGAGGCGAAGGGAAAAAGAACCAGGAAAAGGTGAACACCAAAACAAAACACGATCTATGTTAACCAACAAACCCAACCGGTTCCTGTAGTGAAAGAAAGGAAAACGCCCCAGTCCAAGATGCTCTGTACAAGTGAAGTGCATGAGTGCAACGCGTGCATCATTGGTGGGAAATCGATTAAGTGTGAAATGAAGCCAAAAGGCTGGAGAAAGCCGGAGAAAAGAAAAATACCACGTGGACGCTCCAAGAAAGTGTCATTTCCCATTAATCCATGGCTCCATAACCTCAAAGGTAAGGTCTACCATGAAATTGTCGACCTTGGTATCCGCCGCTCTCTCCAATCCGTTTAGATGAAGAAAACCCGACGTTTATAGTGAATGCACTTGCTAAACTTCAAAAATTGAAACACGTAGCATCCAACTTAAATCGATCGTGAAGTCTTGATGGGTCCTCGACCAGCATTTCTAGACGGTTGTGCCTGGAGAGGGCGGATTAACCGTCATAAGGTACGATTGTCTTGCAGACCATCCTTCTTCTTCCAGGTTGAGCTGAATTTCCCAGTCATCTTTTTCCAGCTCTTCGTCTTGGTATATCTGGGGCTTTCAGCGGAAATTGGAGAGTCTGAACTTGGAGGGGTCGAAGGTGGGGTCATTGGTGAGGCACTGGGGTTGGTCAAAAGCATAGAATCACCACTGGCAAGGCTGTCTCCGCTGGCATTTGCTGATGAGCTATCGGCAGAGTTGGGAAAGTGTGAGGAGCTTCTATGCCAGCCAAGCCCAGCACTGAATGGAGAAATGGTCCGTGGGCGGCTGCCCGTGGCGGAGGTAGGGCTGTATGATTGTGACATCTCCTGGGGTGGCGGAGGGGATCCGGAATTATTTTTTCTGCGTAATACTCGTTCATCCAAACTCCCTCCCATATACAAATCTTCAGTGGATTGTGACTCCAATGGGGCTGAGTAAGCCTGGCAGCCGCTGCAAGAGTTAAGAAATGGCATCAAGACACTCTCCTCCATCAGCTCGTAAATAATATTCACTGCTGGGTCGAGGGATTCTGGAGGTGGAGGAGTTCGTTGGTTGGGAATATTTAGTAAACTCTCCCGGATCCCACACGGCAAATTTACTTCTCTAGGTCCATTTGGTGCAATGTATGCATCCAACAGTCTCTGCCAAAGCATCCTCACATACTGGCAAGAATCACTGTCGGGGGTCATAGGACCGCCATTGGCTGGGTGCAGAGAGTTGAAATGTTTCCTGTATCTGGAGGCATCCATGGTGAATTCCAGTGTCTCCAGACAGTGGTTCTGTGATAGATATGCCATGAATGCACTGAGGGAGTAGGGTTGTGGTGCCTGGTTGGATAATATTTCAGCAAGTGTTGGCCGTCTAAGGCAGAATGGTGCTTGGGCCATCGCTGCGCTAATTGGCCTCTGTGAGCATGATGATGACGATGATGAGGCGGTCGAGTTCATCCTGTCGTCGTCTGTGTCGTTGTCTGTGGATGGAGGTGGTGTTGGTGCACGAGAAATAAATTTAAGATTTAGTGAAGGGGGGCGATGTAATCTCCAACCAGACATACTGCTTGTACTATGGATTGTGTACTCCAGGGCACAATGGGAGCCCTCCCAGCTTGAATAATAGACTTTTTTTTTGGTCAGTGGTGGTGATAATAATGATGTATGTCCTCTGTGCTGAGCGATCGGCGGGCAGCGGGCGGCGCGCGGGCGGGTGACACTGCGTTGTACGGGCTTCTCGAAAGATGAAAGAAGGAAACTGGGCGCTCGTCGGAACTAAATAAACTCTCCAGCGAGTAAGTTTAGATTCTCAATACAGGTGACACGCAAATCCAAAGAAATAAATATATTCCAAGTTCAGTGAGTCTCAGTTCCTGCCGACAAGTCAGGCAGGCCACAGACACAGGCTCTTAAGATTGTATTTATTTGGTCTGGTCGCTGGGCAGCAAGTGCACACACACACCACACAGACACAGAACACAGACACTCCGCTCCACACACACACCACACACACACCACACACACACACCACACACCTTCTAGAATATATTACTTAAATGCAACCGCAGACCCACAGGCTCCAAGCCAAATGGTGAGTGGACGCTGCCCGGAACAAAGTTGGAACCCTACGTCGGTAGTGCGTCTTCCCTAGCGCCAGCCTTCAGTGGTGGCCAGTGACGGATGGTAAGAGCAGCTGAGCCCAATAGGTTGCGCAACAGCAAAAAGAAAAAGTCGCCTCTCTCTCCTGTTTAGTTTCTGACGCTCTCAGGGGACAATAATGCCCACGAAGTCGAGGTGTTCGAAAGGGGTGCCGGATAGCCGACGACGTGTTGTGAGGACAAGTAGGGTACGTATGTATGTGCTGAGACTGTGGTGGCAAATAAGACGAGCCTCTCTGCGGACTCTGAGCAGATGGACAGAGGAGGGGGCGGGCGAACTGTGTATATGTAGACACAGTACTCGACTATATACGGATACTATGCCTGTACCGCCAAATTACCCTCTCACAGCCCTTCCCTCTTGCTCCAGAGAGCAGATTAGTTTTAGCTGCATCCTCACCATCTTCCGCATCCTGCCCATGCCCACCGTCTGGGGGTGGGTAGCACCAGTTTGTTGTTGTGCAGGAATCACACTTGCGCATGGCCATGGGCCCTGGCTAGCGTGCAACTGCTCCTGAAGCATGGAAGGGCTCTGGTCTGCTTCCCTGCCCTCAACCCCTTCATGGTGTGGTAGGAAACAGTGGGCAGTGTGGCTCGCACCAAGCCCATTGGAATCAGCATTCCCCCCCCTCCTCCCAACGCTTGGCCTGCATCTGGCCAGACTGAATGCTGACCTCTCGTTGGCCCACCGCTCTCAAGCGCCCGTTTATTGTCGGTGCGCTGACCCCTTTGAGACAAGGTGGAGTGCACTGTAATTGCAAGCTGCACATGCTCCTAGGTTTGCTAGCCGAACCCTTAAACACTTCATGTCTGCGTCAGGGACGTCCGGGAGAGAATCAGCCTCTACGGAGTAGTTAGTTCTCTGCAAAAATTGCTGCTGCTGCAAAAAAAAAGTGAAGTAATAGGGAAAGCCTTACGACAACAGCGGAGGATACTACGGGTGGCCAGGCCAATTACCAGATACAGGACCCTGACAGCGGGTGCCGTGGTACTGTAACATCCGATATTACTTGTATCCGTAGATAGGGTATGGAAAGCCTCAGCATGCATCCTCCACCACTTCTCTGTATAAAGAATAGACAATAATATATCTAGTATCGGCATTAAGGGATTCCGAGCGATTCTTCAACCGTGATCGATCCTTCCAAAGGCTAAAAACATGTGCGAAGATATAGAGTGGTATCTAGGTAGATACCCCTCCTTGCAGGACAAACTAGGATACTTCGACATGGGTTGATAAGATACGTTTCGCAAAGTCAATGCTAGTGCCAGAGGTTTTTCTCTATTGCATTACCGCATCTGTACTTAGAAAAAAAACGGCCCCCCCAACTAGACTAGGGGCCCCCAAACGAGGATCCTGAGACAGGCGTGGCCAAAAAGCGCCTCAAGAACGATATTTTGTTAGTGTACGGTACAGATATTCGGTTGAGCTTTCTTGGCGCTGTCACGCGTGTACCTTTTGGAAGTATGACTTCATCGCAAGTTTTGTGCTGCCCTAGTTTGGTAGACTAGTTTGGCAGGCCACTCTGTGTCTTTTTAAGTTTAATTTCCAATCGCTTGACAAAAGGTTTTTAGGCCTGCCAAGGCTGTATGCGGCCTGCATAGGCCGGGTGTATGCGTCGATGGCAGCGCATATGTCATATTTATGACTGCATACCACTATATATGCCGTCAAGACCGCTATTCCCAAAGCGGAACTATGTTCGATTGGGTCTGGTTTCAGTATACTGGGAGTGCTGGACCCCGTATCTACTACCCCAACCTGTGAAGCTACGTACAACTGTGAAAGATACCTTCATCACAGGTACATGTACAACCCTCTTTTTTTCCGTGACCGAAACCCTCCCCTCTACCGTCTCATTGTCCATAGATACATTGATATCCATTTCTCGGGTTAACCGAACGTTGACGACACAAGCAAGGGTGCAATAGGCCAGGTCACTAACATTTGGCACCCACATCGGAGTCAAGACCGATTCAAACTATTGTTGGCATCTGATAAACTGGCACTGCTTTGCTTGTTTACATCATCGTCTAATGATAACTGAGCTGAAACTGTAACTGGCTACCCGAGTTTCCCATTAGGTACTGCGTATAAGAAACGCTCGGGCCATGTACAACGCCATAAAAACCTGGGCCAAAATCCGAGCACATTAGAGGACAAGGGTGATATAAGATCCAGACAGTGGCACTCTTAGTTTTTTTGACTGGGGGCCAGACGTAACCCAAAACGGGGAGGGGGGGGGGAGGTGTAGTCTCGTGCCCAATTGTGAGGTTCAAAGTGTCCCAATTAGTAACTAGTAGTACGGTACTGTGTTACTGATCTTCTTTTAAATGGTTGGGCCTGATCAGCTGCTGCAGGTTTAAGGCCGAACATTTGCACAGTCCAGTTTTGACCGCAAGGGTAACTCCCCATGGGGTTTCAGGGCCGATCCGCAGGATGATGCCATCTGAAAAAACTCATCCTCATTTGTTTCGCCGAGCCGTGTCTTTTGCCTATCGATTGTTTGTATCCAATCAGTTGTGTTTCAGCTCGAGTTCATCATACAAAGCCACAGTTGTTGGTCGATTTCAAAGTGGAAGGTTAGCCCGATACCAGCCGCCAAACTGTGGCGCAGGCGTTACGTAACCCAGCCCAGTCACCATAGGTATTGGAGATTCACATGCGTAGCCACTCAAAGGGAGTCATCTGCCTTCGGATGGAAGGATACTAAAGGAGTTGGCCATCAGAGTAGTCACAACTTCACTTCGATTCATAAGCCACTTTGATATGTGTCGCGAATGTCAATGCCACAGAAATCCCTCGCCTCCAAAATGCAGACATGTAGGCGTTCCCTCCTTTTTGCTGAGCCGCCTGCACAAAGTGTCGATCTTAATTCTCACTGGGAGAATTCAATATTGCTGTAATGTAACAGCTTTGCCCTGGTACCGGTAAGGCTCTTTGGTCCTGGACCCGTTAGATGTGTTGTCAGAGCCCAGCACTTTGGTGTAATCCGATGGAATTGTCTGTCAGATGGAGGTAAGGCTGCAGGCATATCAACTAGGTAGACTACAGTCATATATATATATATATATATCAGCTTCCGATTGGCGAGTTCCAACAGCTGAATACGAAGGCACCATTTGTGGCCTCGGGCGAGGCTACATTGACGCATGGTACACATACCTAATGGGACTAAATTCACAGCACTGTTTGATTCGCCTGAGAGCCGCATTTCGGATGCAACTGGGCATAAATAAAACCCTAGCAGCGTACATCAAAACGTGGTATACAGTGTGCATACAGCTGCAGTGATATCAGGTACATATGGCAACTACGTAGGCACAATAAAATACAGTATGAGATTACTATAAATTACAGCCGCCTTTTGTCATGGTGAGCCCACCAAAAAACAATGCCCAACCTCATACACTTGTGAAGCCTTGCCTAAGAACCATACTCCAAACCTAGTGCTCGTATCGACATGAAAGGAATAAGACAGCGAGTTCATACGGTGTTCAATGACACAAGAAAAAAAGACAAACATGAAACCATTTTCCAGAACCCCAACGTCCATCCAAAGTAAATGCGAGAAGTTAACTGACTGCTGCAGTTTGAGACCCATTTTAGAGAACCAAGGAAATAAATCAAAGTAGGAAGGTAAAAAGGCCCCAGGAAAGGTATCCTGGTTGGGCTCGGCCAGAATAGTTAAACAGTACAAGTTCCCCTAAGAACGCCCGAGAAATATTTTTGGAGAGAAAGAGAACCGGTCTATCGGTCTGTAGGTGTTTGCTATCGATAGTGTTTATATCCAGTATCGTTGGGTTTCGATCGGAAGCCTGAAACGGCTGCCTTGGCGGCCCAGCCAATAACAGTATATACCCATTCTAGACTTTAGGCAATTATTGCCGCACCATCCTCAATTGCCTGCATCTCGGCCTTGCTGAGTCGGAGCCTCCAAAATCGCCTTGGTAGCTCATTTCGATCCAAGTGGTCTCCCTCCTTTGGCTGGATCGATGGTCTGGTAGCCGTGGAGGATGCCGATCGGTATCCAGTTAATGGGCCATGCTGAGACGCTCTAACTCGGTACTCGGCGAAGGAAGTGGGAAGGGAAGCGTGGGGATCTTGAGGGTGAAGGCGAGGGGTATGGTCGACTGATTCTGCGCAGAAGAACATTAGCTTGAGTGGATCTGCGACAGAAGGGACACGCTATTTACCTGGAATGGATCGCTTTCCGAGGAACTGAATGAGGGGCGTACGTCCGCCGGCGGCACGGAGAACTCGAGAGGCAATCATTTTTGAGTATGAGTAGATGAAATAAATATGCCTTGGAAGTTGGAAGCCTGACTGAGTTGATGTGGGTTATTGTGGCAAGCTTTGGGGCGAGAGGGCAACTATATCTACTAGTTGCTCCAGTTGGAGCATACGGAACAATTCGGGTTGTTAACGCCGTCTAGCTTTCGGCCCAGCCAGAAGGTGTGCCAGATAAGGAAGAGTTTTCTCGGGATGATCGAATGATAGTCTGGGGAGCATATCGTGGAGTGGCTGTAGACGAGCTAAATCGCAGATCCCTATTCACTAGGTAAAGTAAAACGCCTGTGGACTCATTTCTGATGGCGCTGGCATGTTTTCAATTTGACTTTCGCTTGTCAAGGGCCACAATCAAAAATCTTTTCATATTATTGCAATTGCTTCTCTCTGGGTTCTCGCCGATATCAAATTGAGAATTTTTTTGGGAACCCCCTGACTCTTACAACGCTGACTAGCCATCTGAGGTTTAGTGAGTTAACCACAAATCGGGGCCCCACTACACCACTCTGTTCTTTCATATGTGGCCGGGATTAAGACGAACACTAGCACAAAATTTCCTAATTGGCCCGGATGAAGCCACGGGGGAGCGGGGAATATAACTTTCGTTCATGCGGGGAGCAGTACTCCCTTACGTATTTTTGCCTCTTTCTCTGGCAGGTAACATGTGCCAGTGCTACTACTCCCAAATGCTGATAAGGAGGGTGGGTTGCGGTTGGTCGAGGCTGAGGATGCAGCAGCTATTACCTCAGAACGTTACGAAAACGGCGAGGAATAACTAGCTGAAGGCAGCTGACAGTGGCTCGCCGTTATTGTTCTACCTATATTGCCAAACTAGTTACCCCATAGATCTGGCTGTCACAGACCGCACTAATATATTAAAGCTTAAGCAGTCTGGGCATAATCTGGTTATAAACGAAATTATAGCATGAGATATGCTGTGGGAAATTGGGGATCGATTCACCCAGAGCCCAAGCTCACAGCTCGCGAATTCCTGTGTTGGGCCGAGGTCCAGTCCTTTTAAGCCATGCTTTATATAGGTACGGTACATTCATGCTCACTATATTGTACAGAGCAGCTTCTAAAAGTACCTTGTTCATATAGCCCGAGTCATCTTCCTCGGCAAGTCGGAGCGAAAGCCCTAGTAGATAGTGATTTGCCCAAGGTTTTGGGAAACGAGATGCTTATGCGGTGCCAGCGGCATTTGTTGCTTTCGAGTATCTCCGCGGAAAAGCCGGAATTAGTCTTGTGCCACCTGTACGATTAAATACACCATGCACATGAAATATTCACATCCCAACTTCCCCCTTGAGGGGAAAAGACGTATAGACTTCAAAAAAAAAAAGAAGATTCACATCCCAACTGAGGGTAACCTAGTCAAGCGCCAAGACAGGGCTGCCAAGGCTCGACACGCAGATATCCCGTGTTTGAACACTAAGAGTGTTTGTCAAGTGCAGGTTATACGCCCAATGGCTCTCTTTATGCCATCGACGCCGATCACAATACAGGAGATCTCCCTCTATTGTCTAATACCCAATGCCAGACATGCACAAATACTCCGGATACTCTCGGCGATATGTAACATGAACCCGGAGCCGCAACTTGTTCACCACCTCCTGTATAAGCCAAAGCGGCCTAAGCCGCCTATGATGATTGGGGCGGGGCAGCAAGAGATGTATCATTTGCAGTTGATAGCCAAGCTGGATGAGGCCGAGTTTGAGGAGAAAAGAAAAGAGGAGGAGAAGGAGAGGGCCAGAGGGAGGGAAGATGACGTGGTTATGATTGATCTCGATGGAGGGGGGAGCGATGGGAACGGGGGCAATCAACAAGGGGAAGCTCTCTATGACATAAAAAAGCAGAGGTGGACAATTCAATTCTTGGATTTTCCTGACGCTTCGCCGAAACCCGCCGAGACAAGGAGGGTCATATTTCAGGCAGAAGTTGGGGATGGGGATGCATTAGCATTTATGGAAGATTTCGGGTACACGTAAGTCGCTATCATCTCATTATCACTACAAATAGCTTAGTATTGACTTGTACAACCAGTTATATCTCCGAATATGTTACATCTGGCTACAACCTATATCATGGGAACCTAGTAATTTCATTGACACAAACTTTCATCCCTACAATTCAACACCAGCCTCTACCAAGAGAGTCACTGAGGAATATAGACCCCGCACAGGCTTGGGTTTGCAAGGTCAGTGTAAAGGTTGCACAGGTACAAGTCGGGCCAACCACCGCTACGGGTGTCAGAAACGAACAGCACTCGTTGATGGAGATGGGCTCTAAGGAGCTCCATGAGTTTCAACAGCTGGTCCGAAGTGTCGGCGTCGAGCTGGAGATGGGAGAGCGGCTTGCATTAGATACCCGAGTGAAATAAGCTCATTGGCGCAGATGCAAAGTTGCTGGGTTCTACCACCTCAAGAAGAATACTACCTCGGTATTACAGTATCGATTAAACGATACGTAACTGGATGTTTCTCGCTTAGCATACATGGAGCTTCATCAGAAACACCTTGGGTTTGGCATTTTTTGAAACTTCCCCAGGCCGCCGGAAGGGCGCAGTTAGGACTAAGAGAGTCTGGGGCAGAGAGCACCCAGACCGTGGTTATTGGATTGGCTCTAACAATCACAGCCAGGGAAACGTGTTTCCTTATCTGAGAGATTTTTACCATTTCTAGGGTTACCTCAACTTGAATCTGCAATGCTCGTCTATCTATACACAAGCACAGGACTGAAGCAGCTCGTGATATGTAACAAATTACTCTAATACCAGTTCCCAGAAGCTGACAACGCCATCATCACCCGTGCTGACCACTAACTCCTCCCCCTCAAACCTTTTCCCTTTATCCCACCTTTTTGCCCAACATACATTATTCACCTCATAGACCCCGTGGGCTCCCTCAATCTCGGCTACAATCCGCCACTCACTGTCCCCTTGGGCCTCCGCGTTAAACTCCTCATAAACTACAACCTTGCCATCTCCTCCGCATGAAACAATCCGCCCAGGCTGCGATGCACACCAAGAAACGGAATAAATAGTCCTTGTATGCACAGCTGGGAGGCACGCAGTTTCGGTCCACTTCTCCTCAATGGAATTTGTACGCAAGATTGACGGTGGATTTTTAGTAGACGATGAAGAGTTCGAGGATGATGTGCGGGTCCATATTCGAACGGTGAAATCGTCAGAGCACGATACCAAGCGGCTGGAGGTTGAGCCAGGGTTAGACTCAAGCCGCTCGAAGTCGATACCCCAAACTGTGGATGTGTGGCCCGTGAGGACTGCACAACATGTCCAGTCGTCCACATCTTCTTTGTATAGACGGATGGTATCATCATATGAAGAAGAGGCCAAAAGCTGTACTTATAGTTAGTCGAAGGGCAAGACATTTGTGGTAGTGGAACCAGCTCACCTCCTCCTCTGGATGCCACTTGACGCATTTGACATCTTGTGTATGCTCCTGTAGCACCGCAATCGTCTCAAAGTTATCATCATCCATCTCCTCCCATACCCAAACACTTTTATCCCTCGAGCATGTAGCCAGGAGCGACCCTCCAGCCGACCATGCAACACTCTTAACCTCACTCTCATGGCCATCAAGCACTACCGCAAATCTCCATTCCTCTTCCTCTTCCTCCTCCTCCTCTCCCCCATGCCCGCCACATCCATCACCGTGGTCATGACTGTGGGTATGTTCTTGTTCATGTTGCCCCTCATATCGCCTCCATATTCCCACAGTAGCATCAAAGCTTCCTGTTGCCAACACGCTTTCTGGATTATCCTGCGGCCCTGTATTCGGCTTCCATGCGGCACTCCGAATTGATCGCTTATGGCCACCTTCAATGGTAGATTGTGGCGTCAATGTTCTCAGGGAGGATATTTGGACAGTCTTGTTTGAGGAGCAAGTGGCGAGGAGGGGCAATGTAGGGTGTGGGGCAGACAACCACGCACGGTCTGACAGAGGGGGAAGGGATGTGATCTTCTTGAGGCGCATCGCGATGAACTTAACTTGCGGGGCAGTGTGTGCTCGAAATAATTATGTGGGGTTCTGGCTGGATGGAGAATAGTGTGTACATACAATCACGTGGCGATAGGGATCAAAAAAGCTTATCTGCCATTGTCTTTTGCATTCACCAACACTGGAATAAGAGTTACCTATTCATCAATCTCAGGCACCTGTTTATATCTATTTGACAAGGGTGCATTTTTTGGCCCCGGGATAGACCCGTTTCTCACAAATGGTGCCTATACGGTTCGTGACCTCTCATTCACAGGTCTATCAGGTAGGTATACTTGGCTTCACGTGCCTAGCATCCTTCCCTTCGAAAATCCACCACGCTGATCATGAGACTGTGGAAATTTCATATATCTCGTGAGACTCGTACACTTATCTCAATTCCACTCCACACATAATTGATATTTATAAAAACAGCCCTTGGTGGTTGCATTGAGGACCCCACAATGCCCTATTACTGGCATTCAATCAATTCTTCCCTTGTATCTACCTATTCAATTGATTGACATGAAGCTTCTTGCCCCGTTTTGCAAGGCAGCAGCTCCCCCAAATACCCTTTGTCTTAGAGATGTATATATATACCCCCCGTTCTTCGTTTCCCCTTACACTTGTTGGAAATCTTCATCTTAATATTCCCTTCCACAGTTCTTAAACGCTCCCCTCTATTCTCCACCGGGTACAGCAGTTTGGGCATCTCCACATTGTTCTTGTGAGCAAGCCTCAAGGATTCTGTAATATCAAGATATTTTCTATACTCACAAACAAACCATACTATCGAGATGTCACATATCAAAGATAGTGATGTCGCTGCATGGATAAGTCTACCTCGAGCCCACATTCTCCTCAATGTCGTTCGAATTTTTAGTATACTTGCTCTTTCCAGTGCAGGCACTATACTCGGGTTTATCATCGTGAACTCGTTCATCACACACACAGTAAGTCTCGTTATACCTCACAAAAAGTTGTTTTATATACCATACATATGAAGATTTACTAACCCTGCTTCATAGTTCTTTTTCTTCGACTTGATTTTCTACATGAACCTCTTCTGCCTTACGGCCTTCCTCTTCATTACTGAGCTTCCGCAACGGGTTTTGCCCAATTCAACACAATGCTACCTAGCAACACATTGGCCACTACTATCACATTCAGCTGGACTTAGAACTCTTGGGTCGATTCAGATCATCATCGGTACTACCGTTCTAAGCTTCATCAATAATCACGGTGCAACCTCCAGGGGAACCCTCGGAGAGACTTGGTGGAGGCTTATGTGCTCCACTGGGGCCTTCTTGATATTAGTTGGGATAGTCAATATCTGTGTTGTATGTCTTGATATCACATGAAATCGGGCCAATTACTTGAAGATAGCTAATCTATGTATAGACATGGATATGTTTGAATATCGATGACGACGGCAGAATTCTCTCAGCAAGGCAAGTTCGGGATCCAAGGAACTTGGCTACTTCTACAAGTCAAACTTTCCGGTTTTCCGGTAGTTTGGGGGAAAAAGGACTCAAGCCCGTTGTGCAAATCCCAGCAAGAGTGCACTCTCTGAGAGCCATAATAGTCAATGGGTATGACCACGTATGAAAAGAATGTTTGTGTCTTGAGCATGCTGTATCTACCTATCTTTCCTTTGGATTGTTTTCCTCTCTTGCTCGCTTACCGACTTTGACCGCATATTGCACTTTTGTCCTTGCTTTTTTGCATCTTTTCTTTTCTTTTATCCTCAGTATTTACTGCTTGGATCGGCGGCGTTAATCTGGCTGGAGATTGCTTTTTTTCCCTCCACATTGCTTCTGTTGCTAATTCTCGATAAAAACTCGATGTATGGATCTCTTTCCCCCTCCTCTGCTGGACTCAAGATCAGAGTTACCTGAAGATATCAACCATTATAAGTGAGTGTCGTTGCCAGATTCCTTTTGTTTCAGATGCACTCAATCTGGCAGATCGGATGAAAGTTGGGTGCAATCGTGAAAGGTATCAAATATCGTACTCTACTCAGCCGATCATCGGGTATATCATATATATATTCCACTCTTTTGCATTTCTGGCTTTGCTCTTTGGAAAAAAACATATACAATGTAGAGTAGTATAGCCGTGGTCAACGGGGTACAATACTAGTACAGCACGAAGTATGGCAGGCAAAAATAAAGGAAGTGCGATAGATATTGTATATGTACCAACAACTAGATTTTGCACATCTTCAGTGTGCTTGTCTCAGGAGTGGCACTATAATCAGAAAGTAAATAAACCACTCGAACGCCTCAAAAGCCCAACGGCCCGACCCGCTGTTCACGTGGGTTGACCAGGACCAGCTCCGGGGTACCTTTCTATATACTAAGGATATAGATATTTAGCTTGTCGGTAGTTCATCTCTACTTCCACCACTGTCCGTCTCAGGTGCATAAAACCATCACTTTCAGCTGCAAGAGTTCAGGAAGCGAGCTCCAAATACATGGCACCGGGAATAAAGTGTAAGGATACTGCCCCCATTCAAATCTTTTGTTCCTGCCTTTGTAATTTTTTTTTTCAAATCATCATTTATTTGAGGAAATGAGAAATAAACATCGATATCCACCCACCAAACATTCCATGCCAAGCCCTGCCTGCACATACATACATACCAGCCATTCCAACAACATTATATTCGATTCATTTATATCCCAGGCCTCTCCCAATACCGATCTGGCACCCCCCCCTTCGATCACCCCACACTACACTCATTGGGTAACTCCCCCCTACCCAATCTCATGATACCACTACTAACCGTTGAAGTACACTACCATCATCCTCGTTGAACATTGCATCATCGCCCCTGCCGCTGCTACAACGCATCCTTCCTCCGGCATGCACGCATTGCACAGCAAAAATGCCGGCAAGTAAAGTGATAGATAAGTAGCTTCATCAACCGCCGGCTTCCAGCAGGCCACATCAAGCATATCGCGACATTCCACATGACACTGGACATGCAAAGAAAGGAAGGTGGGTAACGACGAACTAAAGCTTCACGCGTTATTTTTCCTTATTTTCATACTTAAACAGAAAGACGCATGGAAACATACATACAAAGAAACATACACAGGTAGCCCCCTCTTTATGGAAATGATGTAGGTAGTAATGATGCTGACAGAGATGCTGAACATAGTACTTCCCATCACTTGCCACTGAGGTAGTCAAGCTGACGGATTTGGTAGATAGTAATATGCCCCGTTTTGGGTACTCATCTCTCTCCCTCATAGAACTTCATTCCTCGTATCCGTTCCCTCTACCCGTGAAATCGTACAAGAAGATGTAGGAGCCAAAAAACGTCGAGAGAGCAATCCGCATATAAAGTAACCACAAAAAGAAAGGTTGAGAACCGCCCCCAAATGAGTAAACAGCTGATATGCACAAAAACTGATTTGAAACTGGCAAGTGAAACTGGTCAAGGCGTTCCAGGAATTTAAGCTGCCGTAAAGGAGTCAGACGAATGGCTTGGGAGGACCGACTTTCCAGGAATTATGATTTTGCCTCAGCCTTCAATCCCTCCTTCTGTGCAGCAGCAGCACTGGCGGCCGCGGAGAACTTTGCATTGAATAGCTCTGAGATATCTAACCCTCCATCCTTCTTCCCACTATTCTTCTCTGTAATCAAGTTCTTCAACCACTTATTCTCCATCTCCAATTGATTTATCTTCATTTCCAATTGAGAAACCTTATCTGCCATGTCCTTGGCTGACTTCTCGAGAGCTTGTTCCCGCTGCTTCTTCTTAATCCGGAAACGAGCAGAGGCGGCAGTATTCCGGCGTCGCTTATCTTCTTCTGCGGCAAGGCGGGAAGCATCCTCAAGCGACTCAGGGGATGAAGCCTCCATGATGGATGCTTTTCGCTTCGCAACTGTAGAGGTAGGGTTCATTGGTAATGTAGCAGTGGCAGGCGTAGGTGGTTGGGACTGGAGAGCTGGAGTTGGGATGCTCGGAGGCAGGGAGAAGGTAGTTTCGTGAGGGAATGGAGAGAGGGTAGCTGGGGCTGCTGGAATAGTTGATTGCTGCTGGAGGTGCTGATCGCTCAAGGCTGGCTGGGGGTCTGTGGAGAAATCATACTCGTAGCCTGTCCGATACAATCGACATTAGTTTATGATATAAAAAAGCATTGGTAGGGCTTGAAGTATTCCCTAAGGGTAGTGTTGATAAACAGGACCCTCCCACCACTGTTGCTCGCATATACCTTTCCCCAACCAGGATCCCCGCGATCACGCAAGAGGGGCATGGGCAAAACAAGCATGTGTGTAATAACATGCATATGTGAGAAAATCAATAGAGACCCAGAGCCCCATATCATATCTAAGAAATTAATAGGACCTAGAAATTGAAAACACAAAGAAAGACTCGGGAGGTGGAAACTGGAGGACAAAAAAGTAAATACTGCATACCGAGAAATGAGTCAATCGCATTATGCTCTTCAAAATGCTGTTTCTGCATCTCTTGCTTCCGTTCCGTCTTCTGTGTGGCTCCGTTGAATGAGCTGTTCGAGGAGAAGTCTCCTGCTAGCGGTTCTCCCATATCGACGAAATCGAAAAAAGTGTTTGTGAAAAGGGATAAGTCATCTGGATTGAAATTGTCCACGGCCTGCTCATCTGATGACGGAATCGTGTTCAGGTCCGTGAGGAAATGCGGGACATTCGCATTCAACCGACCCCGATAGCTTGACATCTTTTCCCTGCTACGTCCCGATCCAAATGTCTATTGGCAGGTGATAGCTGGTTTTTTTGTGCCGAATATTCCTCAGAGCCTTGGTAGCTGAGTCCGAAAGGTGATGATAATGGTCTCTAGTGCCCGTTTTCGGGTTGGGGGGGCGGTTGTTGAAACTGTTGAACGAAGGCTGAGAACGCGATGGGAGATAGAAGTTGGTTTCGATGAGCCAGTAGTTTAGACCTAAGACCAGTGGGTCGGTCGGCTCTTCTTTGTGTGAGAAAAAAGCTGAAAGTCCACACGTGGATATTAGTAACACCGGCCAGTCCCATTGGGCCGCGGCTATGTCTACGACACAGAGACTTGAAGTATCACAAGGCAAGGCTATGTACTTGTTGGCGGGCATGCGCAGGGCATGGGCGGGGGAATATCACACGGGGGGGTGGTCCCTACTTACCTACCTACCTGCACCCTGTAATGGCAGGTTGGCAAGACGGCGTAGAGATTGGGTCATACCCCAAGATCGTGGAGATCTGATCTACCTCAGAAACTGGCAGATACTCTAATTCAGAGCGATCGCAGATAAATTCAAACACTTGCCAGCGGGCTTCTCTGACGGCATTGCAAACTGGGGCGAGACGTCTCCAACGTCTATGGCAACGACTTCTACTTTGCGGCCGCCAGCCCCCTAGAACACTATAGTCTCAAACCAGAATATCACCTCTGGATTAGAATTTATAATCTGACATGCAAAGAACATTCCCCGGCTTCAATAGCTGTATTGGCTGAGAAATATTAATTGGAATGCATTCTGCACCTCAAGTGCTTTAAGGCAATTAAAACCCAGTTTTACTGCACAGTCTGATATAAGAGTCTGTCAAAAGTCAGTCGCCAAGAAGTTGACTTTATGCACACATGGCTGACTCAGACAGGCTAAAGTCCCTTATACTGATAAGCATCGGCCCCTACAAGAGGCCGGTCCCGCCAGACTAAAGCATCAGAGAGCCAAGATGGGTATGGCGAGGATTGTGGGGGTATCGGTTTTTGGTATCGTGTCTATCACACTTAGAAATCCCTTGCAATCTTTTTTTCTTTTTCCTTCCCGCAATGATGCTCTTAGTGCCACCGTCAAAAATGTGACGCAGTTCTGACTTTATGGATACGTACGGTATTTTGTGAGTCTTCCGATTAAAGGCTCATTGAGGATGGTACTTAATCGGATTCCTGCTTCACAATGCTAAGTGAAACTGGTAACTCTGCCACAACTACATTTTTCCGATGGATCATGAACATGTCAACAGGAACTTACTATTCATCTACGTCGCTACCTATTTATTATTGTATTACAGTCCCTGCAATAAGTCTTGGAGGATCAACCGCCAGGTACTGCGCTTAAGGCGGCAAATGGTCAGGACATGCTTGGAGACATTGTTGATATCGACACACGTCACCTTAAATGTCGAAAATACACAGGCCTCGAGCTCCTTTTCCATACAAGCCTGCCAGCCTTCGCGACTAAGGCATTGGCCATGGCCCCACACCAACACTTATTGCAGGGGACCGTATCAAGGCCACCTAGGTACCGTACTTGCAGCATGTATCACTTGGAAACATCAGTGTACAGTGTGATTGTTGGTACAAACCTGGTTCACTGCGGGGTAGTTTGCTTGCACGGACTGAATACCAATCATGCACAATCCGTAGCTAGCAGATGTCAATTTTAATTGTATATAGCTCCACATTCATGCGAGCTGATGCCTATATCTTTGAGACTGGGCCCCTTAGTGAAAACAGAGAGTGCTGTAACCCCCAAATTATAGTACTATCCAACGCCTTATATTTTACTTCCTATTTTCCATAAACCTGAGATGAACCATCGCGTACCGGTAGGTCTACCAGATACCTTGTCTGAGACAAATCCAATTCCCCCCACGGAAATGCATACTTTTACGTATAGGTGACTTTGTCTCAGGCACGCTTTGGCAGTAATGTCTGGTGACATGATATTTAGCTGAGGCATTTAAGGTTCTGAATTTCTTTTCAAGGCTTGGGACTGGGGTTCAATATTGGAATCTAGACGGTTGTGGGGGGCAGTTTTCGAGACTGTAACTTTTTGATTTTAGGTTCAGCTTTAAGCTGACTCATACATGTCGAGGCAAATAAAGCATTCTTTTTTGGATATTAAGATACGGGGAGTGGGCTACGTAGGGATTTACTGAGGAGCAGGTATTCACGTATATGTACGGAGTACATAGCTGGTAAGAAATGTGATCAACCCACGTGGGGGAACCTGGAAAAGAAATGTTAAACATGTGATGCACGCAACTTGGTAGCCTGCCCCATTATCTCCTGCAAGGTCTCTACCCGTGTTCCATACAGCCTACCAAGTCAGAGCTTACTTTATTGGTATCCTGATTAGGATACTGGGGTCGAATAGAATAGGCCGAGGGAATCAACCGCGGGTGACGAATACGTATAGGAACAAAATTGCGAAGAAATGCCAAATACCAGGCATCTCGAACGGGAACAGACAACCAACTTATATCTAGGGACACATATAGTACTGATGGAAAGCCCCTGGCGTATTCAGACTACACCTCCAGGTGAGAAGTACCAATGCATCGGTGAAGTAAAAGTAGAGCCTAGCATCTTGGATCCAAAAGATTTGCGCCCACGTGCAGTCTCGGCTCACTCCTGTTTTGTAATGCCGATAATAATGATTATATATAGTAGGGTCTTGCTGGTACGTGCTTCTGGAACTATGTAGAGACTAGTACTCCCTATTTATTTTCAATACCCGAGCCACAGACCGGATAGATACCTGCAAGATTACGGCCACGCAATACTAGGGGCTATTCGGAAGGGGTCCCTGCTAATGTTCGCACAAAGATATATGCGACCACTTCAGATATATCATACGTCTTAATGAATGAAATTGCGGATACATTTAGGGCTTGCTTACTCGTTCCTAGCATAAACTCTCTAAGCCACAGCCCCCGATATAGCCAGGCACTAGACATCACTTATGCTGGTAGCGAGTTGGTACTTAACCTGTCGGTCGTTCAGGGTAATTCTAGTGATATACACTCTATACACTAGTCCGGTTTCAGCGACTACCATTCTGAGTAATTCCTGCGTATATCCTGAACACCTCGGGCTAGAATACGCCACAAGGCGAGCTTAAAGATTGGGTATATTGCCGGGGACATACCTGGCAGTACTGAGCTTCAGCTATAGGGTAACTACCATGCTACGCTATAGCTATCAGCAAAACAATAATGGGCTTTGGGAGGGGCTTCACTTGGTTTTGAGTTACGGTAGTCGGGTGTGGCCTTCAAACCATGACTTTTGCACAAATTGCTAACTTTGTCGTTGAGGCATGACGTTCAAATCATCAAGAGTTTGGTTATATGAGGATAACTAGCTCGGGTACTGAGGCTGTGTTAACGTTACTGACGATGCACAAAGGAAGGATGTAGGCGTAGGTATACCTTTCGCACAAGGGTCAACACGCCAACAGAGAGGGAGTTCAAGTGTTGTCAGGAATACCTGCAGCTGGACATTGACAGCAAACGCTGGATTTCTACGACACAAACTTGAAATGACTATTCGTGAATAAGAGAAGAAATAAAGGCGCGAGCCATCTTCTTAGTGTCTCGGAATATCAGCTGTTGTGGAATCGTTAGGAGTGTGTTCAGTGGCTTGCGTAAGGATCTTTGTAATTTGTGGCGTAGCTAGTGGCGGTTTATCCGTTAAGCCTCAAGTAGTCAGTAGGGTCTAAGTCGTAAATATTAATAGCGTGGTAGATTGCAGGACCTGTCGATCATGTCTGGTACCTAGGTCTTAGTCAAGTTAATTGTGTTCACGCTCTGAGCTGATACTATATCCTCTGGCCTAGGATCACGGGCTACTGACTACCTATAGCACTAATTCATTGTTTAAGCCTGATGCTTCTTCTAGTACATCTTTTTTGCTTCACGCCGCAGGATCTGGTTCCAAATATCAAATTACTCATGTGAGCTGCAGCTCTAGAATTGCAACTGCTTCCACGGTGAGATATAAACATCTAAGCGTGGATAAATCCAGAAAGATCTTCACATACAGCTAGGGTTTCAAATATCGAGCATCTTCGTCCTTGGAAAGAGAAGTCACATCCTCTAATACACACGCGCCATATCCGATCCGGGCGCTACATACCCCACCACTAAGGTCAGAGAATGGGCATTTGATGGAAATTTCAGGATGAGGCTATCCGAGATATAACTTGAGTACCCGCATCTACTGGCGAACAAAGGTCCATCTCGCTTTTCAAGACATGGGCCAAGCTCAGGCAGGAAAGTCGATATACAAGGTCAAAAGCAAGTGGCTTTAACGTGAGCTCGGCCTATGTCTTGAAAAGCGACATGGACCTTTGTTCGCCAGTATATAGATGCGTCAGCTAGGTACATGGCCTGCACAACCACAGTGGCTAAACTTAGGTGGCCAAATCAGGGCAAATATGCAGGTTTATGGACGAAAGCAGTGCATTTAACTGTAGTTGTTGTCACACAGCTAACCTGGTGAGGTTTAAGTACGGTAGCAATTGGCCCTTGTATGCATAACAAGGGATTAAATACAAGGTTCTAAGTATCAACACGCAGGCTTGTCTGAGTTATTTGGAGGTGAAAGCAGAAGGCCTGGCTCATTGTGATTGGTTCTTTGAGTTAGGGCAAGGGTCGACAAATTTACTGCGAGTGATTGAAATTGCCCCAAACTCAGAGTAGCAGATGGGGCGCTCTATGAATAGATAGTCATCATGGGTAAGTGGCGATCACCGAGTTTATTTCTGCCGTGATATTTGTTATGTTACCATAATTGCAAACCCAATGATACCAAATTATACCCAACCTCTATCTATTGCTATTTGCGAACGTTGTATACCCAGATAGGCATTACAAGGGTCTCAACAGAGCCAGCGAGCGAGGGCGGGATGTGCTTATAATTTACAGTCTTTCCCGGGCATTTGTCCTCATGCGGCACAGTGCACCACTGCTGTATATATCTTCCCTTTGTCCAATTTTTCTGTTTCCATCCACAGGCCTCACAATACCAGCCATATTGTAAGAATGAGTTCATCAAAGCCCTCATGGATGCGCCGTTTCCAGGTCTTGAAATCCCACAGACGACCCCAGTCAATGGTATTTCAAGCCAATGCCGGACTTCCCTCCTTCAGCGTGGCCTCCGCTTCAGATTCACTCGGCTTCGTTACACTTGCTTCACCCAAGAACCCTGAGGTCGATATAATATTTGTTCACGCTATTGATGGTGGTTCCTTTTCTTCATGGGCGAAGAATGGGGACCCAAAATACTACTGGCCCAAAGAATGGCTACCAAATGAGGTTGGCCTTGGGAGGGCAAGGATCCACACTTATGGGTACAATGTAAACCCAAAAAGAAACACGAATGCCCACGTAGACTTTTCAAGGCAGTTACTTTGTGACTTGATTTGCTCACCCTTGTGGTTTGGCAAGGTAAAGACTCCAAATTCCTGTCTGGACCATAGTTATCAAGCTAACGAACCACCAGTTGCCTATCATATTTGTTGCACATTCAACTGGCGGCCTTATAGTAAAGAATGTAGGAGCTTCCCAGCTAGAAATGGTTCACGGGTTTCTTGTTCAGTAGCTAACGTTACCCTCAGGTTTTTACTTTGGCAAAAGTAGATCGATATGCGCAACGGATAGCAGTCAACATAAAGGCTATTATCTTCCTTGCAACTCCCCAGAATCCTCTCAAGCGCTCCACCTTCAAGAGGTGGCGAAAATTGAATCGCCATCTTGCCGATAAAGCGTACTTAGACCATCTACAGACTGCTTTAAGCATGGAGTTTCGTGCATTGGCGCAAGACATAAGGACTGTCTCTTTTGTCGAGAAGAGCTCTACCTACCTGGGAATGGGTAAATCCGTAAGTGCCCTTGGCTTTTACTTTCCAAGTCGTAGAGGATGCTGATATCGGATACAGTTCCAGATTGATAGTAATATTGCTAGGCTATGGCCGCAGGAAAACTTGATCCAGCTCCATGGCACTCACTACTCGATGAATAAGTTCAGGTCTACAAATGACTCGAACTATATGCTATTCTATGGGAAGCTCTCTGAGTTAATCGAAGAGATTCGGCCTCGGAGGGTCCGACGGGTTCAGTCCGCGTTGGAGCGTACCCCTTCACCGCCACCGAGATATAGCAGTCTCAGCTACCGCGGTGTATGGGTGCCATGAGTTTGTTTGGGGGGGCGCTTTGGGAGGGGCTTTGCTAGGTTTGGGTTTTGGGTTTGGATTCTGGAGTACCGGAGTTTCATCTGGGCTATTATGGCGAGCCTTTCGTTTGGGAACTGCGTCTAAGCTTTGTTACGACTGAAAACGCATAGCTACTCGAAGCCTCTATGATATGGCTGGTATCATGAGGGCGGGATTCGTTTCTTGTAAATATTTGTTTTTGGAGTTTGGGGGATGTATTATATATTGAGCCAACCTATTTAATTTCATAACTTAATGACTTGAAATCAATTTTTTGAAATCATCAGCACAATATTCAGATACCTCTAACAAGGCCAACGGGCCAGTGGCTGGCCCGCGGCGAGTATGGTACGTTGTTCAAACTTCCTCCATGCCCTTGTATACTTATCGACGACACAGGACGGGCAAATCGCCTACCTAATAGTAGTATCATACAAAAATCCATATCTTGTAGTTGTAGCTCTACATGATAGCTTGGTACTCTCCCTTCATTACGCGCAGACACTAACCATACCTAATCAGAGTATCACGTCGACTACCTATTAGGACTTGAAGAATGTAAATATACTCAACTAGCCCCTAAGGGCAAAGCTCTCGTGCAGTTTAACGCTGGAGAAACCAACAGCTTCACACCCCTGTTCCCTTAAAATAAATAGTTGCATGCAGGTGGGGGCGGAAGCAGAACGGAGCTCGCATCATGAACCAAGCTACGCTTCAATTTCAGGAACCTAAGAACTTGCATTACAGGAGTCTGGAGCCATGCGTGAGCTCACCTTCACCTATCTTCAGTCCATTATCTTGTGTCCTATTCGGGCTTGAGAGCCGTTTGTTGTGGTCAGTCGCCTTCGGAGCAGCTTCCATAAGTTTCGTGGGTCAACCCCTGGGAGTTGTCCGGATTTTGTTGTGCTTGTGAACATGAAGGTCGGTGAGCCCTCAACTAGAATCTGTGCTTTGAAGGGTGGGAGCGGGAAATACTGACCTGCGCAGTTTCCATTCTTAGGACCGAAACATCCCAAATCTAAACCTCTCGAAAATCCATGGGGCATCTCTACAGTATATACCCCACCCAATGGCCCACATAAAATCGATATTATATTCACGCACGGTCTTGGGGGTGGTTCACGCAAAACGTGGGCACAGGACCCATGCGAATACAGCACCTTTTGGCCCGGGGAATGGTTGCCACATGAGGAGGGCTTTCAGGATGCTCGAGTTCATACCTTTGGATATAATGCAAATTTCCACTTAGATCCCACGACGTATGCTATCATAGATTTTGGTAGGGAACTGATCTCATCACTATGGTCGTCGGAATTGAACTTTGGAGAGGTGAGTTCCCTCAGAAGAATTTGTTGACAAATGAGAACTACCTTCAGTTGTCTAACATGGCTGTAGGTCCCAATTATACTGGTAGGGCATTCGATGGGAGGCCTTGTGAACAAACAAGTATGCATTCTCAGGGGAGCTGTAAACTGTCTCCAAGCGTGTTAACAAGTTCTCCTAGGCCTACATCATTGGACGAAATAACCCACAGAACTTTGCCCGCATTACTCCTGCGATAAAAGCGATGTTGTTCCTTGCAACTCCTCATGCAGGCTCATCCCACAGCAGAGTGCTCAATAAGCTACTTGGGGTGGTGCCATCAAGGGGCCGTCAACAGTATGTCAGAGACCTCAACATTAGCTCCGCTACGATAAAGACTATCGATGAGCTTTTCAGAGGTGCTATGGGGGGCCTAATGCTGGCTAGTCTCTATGAGGTTTTCCCACTCAAAATTACACCACTTTATAATAAGGTATGAAGGCCCACAGTCTCGGGCCGCTGGGTGAGTGACGCAATAGTACAGAGGCTGACTTCCATTGCAGATGATTGTTGAAAAACACCATGCAATTCTTGGAGTACCAGATGAAATTGTGCGTCCGATGGATGCAAATCATAGAACGATTTGCAAGTTTTCGTCCAAACAGGATCCAAATTATATCGCAGTGGTGAATGTCCTCAGGATGCTTGTGTTACAAGTTCTGGCTGAAGAGCAGAGGAAACGCTACGTGGACCCTTTCGAAATACCACCGTTCAGGGGAAAGGGGAAGAGCCCTAGCGGGGAAAAAGGCAACGTTAGAGGAGAGGGAACCACGAATTTGCAGGCTGGTTTCGGGGCTGAAGGGCAAAGCAGGCACGCCCCAGGGTACGCCTCGAGTAGCTCATCCGGGATCAGTACGCCTGTATCTTCGCCATCCACCGGACGCACCACTATACTGGAGGCCCCAATCGGAGTACCGGGCCCATCACGCATCAGGGCGTCGGTAGCAACTCCAAAAGGTAAATACAGGTGTCCTATCGAAACGGAAATGCGCAGCAATGGAATGGAGGCAGTGTCAAAAATCTGCAAACATTGTGCACATTGCGGGATAGCAACTCTCCACCAACAACCTGCAGATGAAGTTCTACTCAATGACCTTGAGGGGTTCAAGCCCTATTTGGCAAAGCCATTGCGGGCAAGGAGTTTCTGATGATTTTTGTGGTAAGCTAGCACCCATCTTGAGAGATTTTGGAGAATGATGCCAGGTTTGGAGGATAGTAGGTATGATGTTCCTGTTAGATATTCTTATCGGTTGGTTGGGTCCGTGTTTTGGCGTTTGTCGGTTAAGTATCGGAGAAAGGTAGTTGTCGGAATAAAGTTTCTAGGGTTGCGCCACTACACGGCTGAGGCGTGTGGGAGTTTTACATCGTGCGTGGTCGACTAGATTACTCGATATCTGATATCGTAATCTTCATATCTACATGTTGCAAATTTGTGGCGTGTGCAAGTGTCTTTCAAGCCAATTTCAATATACACCAGACGCCTCTTAACTAACCTAGGTAGTCTCTAAACCAGACTACCAATTGCATAGATATACAGAGTTGTCTATCTTCTTAGTCATTACTACTTCTTTTTTTCGATGGCATTCCCAAATTTCTCTTCCGTATCTATATGCCAAACGACATAGTTCGGCAATCCCACAACTTCATACCCAGCTCTCTTCGCCATCTTCGCGAATCCCTCTGTCTCTGCCTGGTTCTCAAAAGCGTAACAGGGAAAATTAATACCGCTCCTGTGGACATCAGCTTTGACGAGGATGCTGACGCCACCGATGCCATCAAGAGGAATTTCTTTGTCGCGGTTTTCCGATCGGGATCCCATGGTGGCCATGTACTTTCGGTGTGTGGTGTATTCTTTATAGCCTAGTGTCATAAAGGTGTTAACAAGGCATGGGCCTTTATACAGTGCGCAGATGGAAAGGATGCAACTGAAAAAGGCAACTGTATGAATACCTTCAGCAAGGACTACATTCTTATCAAGTGATTTGGCGAGTTTGAGGCCCTCAGGGGATTCTTGCCAGGAGTTATAATCGACTGTTACCAACCCTGACAGTTAGCATCATGATATATGTGCAATAGATAAGACAGAGAATCTTACATCTTCCTTCAATATCGACACCATCAACATATCTGTGGAACCAAACATCTGCAGAGTGGGTCAAATTAACATCTCGCTTATTTTCCTGCTTACCGAAGATTTGCGCAAGGATCATGGATGGACAGGGAACCTGAATGCAATGGCCTCACATACTTGGCACCACTACATCCTTATCATGCCTGATAAAGTCTTCCAGTATGGATGGAGGACTTTCCACCACGTCCACGTCTCTCCAAAATACCCAGCTATGGTCTGGCTTCAACGTGCTGTAAAGAAGATGGTTTCGCGCCTTTCCCATTACCTTCCTTCGTACACCCTGAGCGGCAAAGCTATGCTTTTCCTTAATGTTTCCTTGGTCGATTAACTGACCAAAGTCTTTTAAAACGACTTGAATGCTCCGGAAGGCTCGTTTACCCCGTTGTACATGCTCTATTTCGGTTGCTAACAAGGCAAGAGTTTCGTCGTGAGTATCTCCGATGAGGAAGCCTAGGTCAATAAGTTCATGAGGGTAGGTGAGCTCGACGATAAGGTCGAAGTACTTCTGTAAGTAATGCGCAGAATCCCGCAGGGGTGTAAGGATCAGAATCCTCTCTTTATTTGCAACGGCATTCTTGGATGCCTTGAAGCTGTTGAGGTCTATGCGGGTCACTGATGGGGTATTTACTTCAATTGGCTTGTGTCTGTTGAAGAGTACTGGTGTAACTTGGTGAGCCCACCAGATATGGTTCTCTTCTTGACTGAGCTTCATTGGAGGGACTGCAGGGCCGAAGCAATAGAACCTAATATTGCGAGATCAGAAGGTTAGTAGTTGTATGCCATGACATAGACCAGAAGTCTGGAGGGAGACCTACCGCTGGATATCCCCCGCAGCCTCTCTGATAGCCTGGCTCAGTAGCAGCACCAGTGATCCTAGGAATACACAAAAGAAGAACCGTGCTCTGAGGATCTGTCGTAGGATTGTCTGGGTATAAGGAACTGATAGTGAAACAAGATTCCGTAGCAAGTTGTTCGCATCCGCCGCCAGCTTGGTCATCCTGAGCACTCCAAGGATTTCGGTGGCGATGGATATCTCGAGAAATTGATTCTGGGGGGTATATGCCCCTTTCCATGAGGAGGCGGCTGGGTTTCCTATTCGGGTTGTGGACTGCGTTGGCTGGTGGACGTCGGTGCCATCGCCCGTGGCCAGCGAGTTAAGGTTAGGCTCATTAAAATGAGATAATTATACAGTCTACTAAATAAGTAGATATGCTTGAGTGGAGGTACAAGTACTTACCGTAGTTTGGTTGTAACAAACCAAGAATTTCGCAAGGTTTTCTTCCTGCGATCATTAGTAAGCTAAATGAACTAACTAAGAGAGGAAAAGGACTGCCTAAGTAAGCAAAACAACATTTTAATCACATGACCATCCTGACTCATTGCATTTGCCAACCAGACTATCTCGTGCCTAGCCTCTATATTAATACCTTTGAACAGTGGAAAAACGGTACCTAGCCGGTGGCCTTGGCTTTTGATCAATCTCCAGAATAACACCAATTAAACGTAACAATTAAGGTATTACAGTCCTTGCATCCAATTGATGTACCTAAACTTGATATAATGTCCCTAACAGAAAACGAAGGCCAATCTCCTCGGCCCTCGATCTCTACGAGGGGCTTGTACCTACATGTGGCCCTCGAGCTCTTAACTTCGGACGATTGTGTGCAACTTGCAGAAATCTTACTTATTGTGCACATGGCGTTGCATGACAGGGGACAGATTAAACGACGTGGCGCTATCACTAGTCTCGGGAAGCCGCTGTCACGTAGTGCGAACCAGCCGTGTGGTTATGGTGGCTTCAATTCACAACACCAGATGGATTCCCGTGTCATAATCGCTCGATGTACCACAATCGGTCCCAGTTACTGCCCATCTGATGAAAGAATCAGGTTTGCACAGGTTCAAAGTGGATAAAGGACCCAGATCAGCAATGAATAGCCAAACAACCAGACCCGGTCTTCCCAAAAATTTGTATATTTACCTAGTTAGGTTGGTTTTGCAGTGGCGAGATCTAGCGGAAAGACATGACGGGCTTCAAGGTACAAGAATTTGGTAACTAGTAACGGGCTTACCAGAGTTCAAATCTGGATGTCACGAACTCAATTACTAAGTAGCCAAGGGTGAGACTGCGCTGGTAGGAGGGGTTCGAGAGGTCGACACCCAGTGATTCACGAGCCTGACGATATTCCATAACACCTCCCACCCTCCTCCTTAACAGTACAAGCATTCCTAATATCCCAAGACATAAATTACTGATTACTCCCAGATTAGGTTCCGCAAAATCGAAAGGAGCGCACAACGTTCTGAAGCGCAAGAAAGGATAAACAAAACCGACTGGAAAACCTGAGGCCGTTATAGGCCGTATGTTGGCTGGATGCACAAAAATAGCAGAAGACCAACCCCGAACGAACGCCACCAGGAAAAAGCAATCTCAATATGTTGCCACAGAGTCTCGACAATGGCTCTCACATCAAGCACCCAGAGCATTTATGGTCTGGCTCTGTACACAAGGTTCTCTGGCTGCGTTTGCTGTTGCGGAGGTGCCTGGAGAGCTAATAGTCTCCGAAGCTCCTTATTCTCCTGGCTCAACCTCTTCACTTCCATCTGGGACTTGTCATACAAATGCATCAAGTGGAAGATATATTCCCTGGTTTTCTTGAGAATATTTGCCTTGGACTCCTGAATATTCTTGCAGTATGGGACAAGCTCGACCAGCGCATCCAGGCCACCCTTGATGTTTTCCCTTCTTCGCTTTTCTGAGTTAAGATGTGCTCGGCGTCGCTTTTCCTGCTTTGTGATCTTCTCCTCATGGTGTTCCGGCATCATAGGGGTGTCTGGATCCGTACTATGTGAGAGGCGATTAGAAGGTCCTCCCATTTGGAGAGAGCTGGAATGCATGGGCGGGTGGTGTTGCATTCTTTGAGGTGGTGGGGAGTGGCTTCTTCCAGGGTAGCGATTGTCCCTGTTCTCATACATTCTGCTAACACTGTAAGAACCATGTCGAAGGGCATATCCATGTGCATTACCCCCATGCTCAGATGTAGGGGTAGTCGGTCCACTCCCTGATGGAGAAGGGCATGCGGCCTGAGAGAAACTGGATTCTGAAAGCGAGGGGCACCGTGTAGTCCTGGGGGAGATAGGGCTGGGGAGAGTTAGGGAAGAGTGGCCATCAATGTCAGTCATGAGAGAAGCGTCGTTGCCCACTGACATATGGTTCGGTGTTAGAGGGATTCTAGGCATGGCCATGGTAAGAGATTTAGTCCCTTGTTGAGAGGGCTGGTATGATGTAGGGGAAAGACGATCAGAGTCTGTGATTGAAGTGTGTCCTAACTGGTGTTTCCCATGGTTATGAAGTCCATTATCGGAACCAATACTTTCCCTCATAAGGCATTCCAAGGACCTGCCAACTAGGTAAGCAAAAACCCCTCCAAGCAGCACCATATTACATACGGTAGTAATTTGGAAGAATTCATTCCAGGGCCCATGGTGAGGTGCTGAATTGTTGTTCTGTGAGTCGTGGATAGGTGTTTAACGAGACACGGGTGCTCTAGCGAGTGGTTGGCTTCAGGCCTGTATGTTGTGTGGAGCTTGAGGTGCCTTTTGACACTACCAAATGTAATAGGAGAACAGTAGTAGTAAAGAAGGGACAGCTAAGTGAGAACTGACAGCAGATACATAAAAGGGCTGTAGCTGATGGAGGAGTGCTGAAATGAGAGAACAATGAGCGAATGGACTGTACAAGGATGGAGGACTTGCTTCCCTTGATATACCCCATCCACCTGGAGGATACTCTCACACCTGATCAAGTGCCTATCAATGCCTTGATTGGATATTTCCATGCTGCTTGATCTTTGGTTGAGCGTATAGAATACACGACAGCCGCCAGAGCTGACTCCCACTTATCCCAGGCATCAGTTGGGATCACCTCTGTCTCAGGGTGCAGTCGTCAACATTAAGCCTTATACTAATGCACAACCTTAACAAGCCAGCACCACTTCCTATGGGATCATCTGTGTTTCGTGCTGTTCAGGTGTTCGGCAACCACAACTCTCTGCGGCAAATACAACGGAATAATATGGGGAAACTGTATGGATTTGTCAGTGAATGCGATTTAGCTTTGCGAAGTTAGTGTCCGTGAGCAAGCAAACGGCAGGAACCTGACTTTGATAGTCAACGGAGAGGCAAGTGCGCCTGCTACTCCTAGGAACTCCTTGCCTCTGGAAAAACTAATGGGCGGGCAAGTGGTAAGCGTGGGACTCTGCCCCCATCTGACCTCGTGGTGAGTCCTCAAGGCGAGTCTTTGGTAACACTCCACTACTGAATAAGACTTACGAACCGGTTTAAGGTGGTGGTGATTAATTCTCGATTGCCGAGACTTCCTGGGGAGTGGAGATGACAAAATTAGATCTACGTGTAGCGGAACGACTCTAATTCCTTTCTAAAAGATCTGTTCCAGATTGCGAATCCTTGACGCACATCCATTTACGCATGGGATTATTTTCTCCGCCCACGACGGATATGTACTACGACTGACTACTGCTTGTCTCATCAGCATGCCAGATGCATCACTTGCGGGAAATTAGTACCACAATGTAAGCATTTGGCTGACGGGCTGAGTTTAAGGGAATACTTGCATTGGGTGATGCCTCGAATGGGCGAAACAACATAAGAATAACCGTGGATATATTCGACAGCTTCATATACCGAAGCCTTACGGGGGTAACAAGCTCCAAGACTCAAAGGCGTGACTAGCATGCTTCAGATATTAGAGGGAACGCCGTGGTCAAATATTGTGAGAAGGGGAGGCGTGGGTCTAGACTCATCCCCCAAAGCCGGAGTAGGGATACTGCCTAGGACAAGGTTTCGGTTATAGATTGCTTCCTTCTTCGGACTGGGTATTCAGCGGAGGGACAAACGGCAGGTTGGCGGGAAGACAATGAGCCAATGTGAGTACATGGACACTTGCAGTGCAAGCATACAGAACGAGAATCGGACCAATCTGCAGCAAGGCGATCAGGCATGTGAGGGATGCCTATCACTACAAAACCTACTTTACCCCATGGCCCTTGCATCCACGCCCTGTTTTCATAATGGACCATGCACATGAATGTTGGATTCGTGAATGTTAGGAGTAATAGCTAGGTTCAGACTTTTGGCAGGCGGTGGAAACAGTCTGAATGTCAGAACATTTCATATCCATCACCCATGTCAATTGGTAGCGTCCGTTTACACAGTTAAGCGTTCCTTGTCTCTTGGCACAGAATTTCCAGAAACTGGAATCCTAGTTTGTGTGTTCAACCAAAACTTGGAGGTGTGGCTGATCAGACCAAATATTGGGGAATGTTGGTGGTTGCCTTCTCCACTTTCGTAAACATTATCCCGACCTATATATGGCTTGGGTCTGCGGGCGTGGAAGTTTGTACTGGCGTCCGGGATTCAAAAGCCAAGGCACAAGCTTGATACAAGCACGTTGGCTCGCTCCGTACCAGTGCAGCACTAAAGCTATCTGATGGGATGAACAACAGCCCCCAAAATAGGCCAGGTCCGCATGTCTATCAGGCTTCAAATAACATGGGATGAAATCCAAATGCGTCCCCGTTTAGTGAGAGGTAACTGTTCCTAACAGTCCCAGCGGCTTGGCTCTCGTGGAAACCCTATACGGATTATCCAGGACCGTCTCATAGCCTTAGGCTGACTGGACGTATAGACTTCAAAAAAAAAAGAGGGTATACTAGGACGGGGGAGCCCAAAAGAAAACCCTTTCCAGGCAATCACGGAAGTAAGGAACCAAGTTGACTAGCCTTCCCTGTTGTGGGCTGCGGGCTTCTCATTACCTCGATGTGGATGTGAATGTCACACGGGTCATGCATAGCATCCACAGCGTCCACAACAAGAGTAAGGTGGTGCCACGCTGGGTATCATCGGAGAAGCAAGGATACCAATAGTAAAAATGGATACAACTCTCAGTCAACGTGCCACTCCATCAACACCCTCCTCCTCACTCTCCCTATGTTGCACTTTTTCCACTGGTTATCATTGGCCTCACAAATAGGGTATTACCCCTGCGCATTGGTGCAGGATACAGAAGACACGATGGCATGAATTTCTCCCCTGTTTGCCTAACCTTTCATTTCTGCTACAAGCTCCTAACCTGAAGCAAGAGAAGGCAAACCTCAAGAGCAAAGGTGGCACTTACGAGAAACAAGAACGCAACAGTGATGCCCTCCTTCTAGACCTTGCGAAGGTAAGAAGGTGCTAACCAGGTGCATGTTTGCTAAACTAAAGCACTATAGTTGCCTTGCTATCGCGTATCCGCTGGTATAATTGTGATACTTTAGGCCATATTCATGCCTGCTAACTTATAAATGTACTTGGGTTTGACTTTGTAGCTGATAAATCCATATCGAAAGCCGCTATTACCCTCGCAGGCTAATATAAGGTTTTCTTTAGCTTTGTCAAGCAGATTTCAGCCCGTATGTGAGCGGAGATTGTGAGATTGTGAGATTTGGTGATTGGTTGACTGATCCTTATAATTTAGGCCATTTATTCAACGGCGGGGTTGTTAATAATCCCATCCCTCTTGTTGCGATCATTCTGGGTGTGGAGCGAAGTAATAGCTCTTGTTTTATAGGTATCTTTGTTTTGAAGGATTTTTGCACAGCTGGCCTTGCGTATTAGCTAACTTGCTTACATTCAGATATACAGGAAGACAGAGCCTTTACTACATTCACTATATTGATTCCTTTTGCCTGTTCGCACTTTTCACCCCTCCTCCCCTCGTTCACTGCTTATTCTCGGCATAAGCATCTCCCATTTCGTCCAGTGTTTTTGAAATTTGACATGTATCGTACGGCTTTACCCTTTCAGCATTTGCTACTGATATATATCTGTTTGTATCTGTTTTTGGAATCCCCACAGACGCAAGTAGACATGACTGTGTACACACAGCTAGCTTCTCACATCTCACAGATGGGTGGCAAAGTGGGCGTGAGCAGGCCACAACAGTTTTGGTGAAGCTATCGGGGATTACACTCAACATGCCACCGGTGTACTCTATCCGTACGTGTGTACCCCCTAGCTTCAAAGTATAACACATCGGTAATTCCAGACCCATCCGAAAATGAAAGGGAAAATACAGAGAATTGGTCTGCAAGCTGGCACATGGGCAACCATACTAACCCATAAACGAGCGAGGGGCGTGGCAAATCAAGATAAAATGGGACTCACCATGGACGATGCACCCTGATGCGGCTATTGTGTTCTTTTTTGTAAGGGAAATGCAAGACGCAATGTGTATGCACAGGCAATGTGAGATGTGGTGCCGGCCAGAGATTGATGAAAACACGTTATCTGTCAAATGTAAAATTGGGATTTTTCAAGCGGAGCAAGCCGAGGGAGGGAGGGAGGAGGGAGGAGGGAATAGAAGTGGAGAAGCGGGGGAGGGGGAACCAAATCTAGTGGCGAGGGTGTGAGGTGTGAGGATGTGAGAATGGGTATGCGCATATCATTGTTTTTGAAGGTGATGATATTCTATGTACCGGTACCTACCTACCGGTATATTGTTCTTTATCGTCTAACTTCACGGCCGACTTGGCAGTTTTAGGTCATATGCGGCAGGAGTTCAAAGAAGTATAGCGCATTCTTAACCAATTCCAAATGTGGATCCAGACTCAGACGTAGAGTTGGCGGATTGGGCCATGAGCTATTAACGAGTGATTTATAATTACCAATTTCCGAGAGATAGAGCCATATAAATTCTCCGAATGCTAAATGAAGCTTCCGAGCATTGAAGTTCACCATACCAAATGAGCAGGCTAGGAAACCTCCAGATGGAGAATTACTATACCCATCGATTTTCCCTGCATGCACTTTAATTCGATGACACTCGTGGTCAAGAATTGGATGGGCCATGAGCTGCCAGTTGATGTGGTATTTTACCGTCCTCGGTAAGTAACTGCTCTTCTGGGACAGCCACACAGCAAATACAATATCAATTAAATTCAAGATATATGAGAAGCCATAGTATCAATGGAATCTGTACCTGTAAATGCAGCCCAAACAAATAACAACCTTTGCAACAAAGTATCCATCCTAGAGAGGAAATTAAGATCCGATGAGTCTCCACCAGTCATTACATATTAGGGCCCACCCGCGATCATCTTGGTATTGTCTCAAGAATTGAATACGACATGCTGCCTGTGCATGCTAATCAATATCATCCCCCCATCACCTGGTTAAATGGATTTTTCTTCTACACGGGCTCTAATACTGATCTGATATCCACGCAGGTGCTAGGGGGAGGGCCTGGCCATTCACATTGTATGATGCATACGGTTTGGTCTCGGAGTTGTTATAGGTGATACCAGAACTGTAAAGCCGATTTGTACGCTGGCCTCGATGACTGGCACTTGCCACATTTCCTTGGATTCTCGTTTGCTGGGCCGTAGCCTCGTTACACCATTTCATCTGTTTTAATGTTCCATGAATTAATTACTCCTTTACGGAGGAGCAGGGCTTTCCATCCATGTGTGACGTCAGATGCACAGGCCAGTTGTGGATGCACGCCAGCTGGGAGGAGGAGCTGGGCTGATGCTCAGCAAGAGGTACATCACAACAGAGTACAACATACAGGTGCGCACGGAGACGCATACGCACAGCTCCAGGCGCAGGTACAGCTGAGACCTCTGATAGAGTCTATATGATACGATAACAAAGAAAGTAAATAGCAAAAATATGATATATGGTATGGGATACCTATACATGAATGAAACGCCGACTGACGTGAGGTTTATGCTCCCATGCAGGTGTATGGTTAATGGCGTCAGTAGGCGAAGGTGCACCGAGCACTTGGGGCCTGCGTAACAAGCCCGTTACACTCGTTTATTAACCGTGCATGTTGGCATGCTGTGCTTTGCTGCTAGTTTGTAAAGGTTGGAATTGAGAGCAGGAATGTGTGCGCTTATATCCGGATTGTGTACTTACTGCGTCACTGCCGATTGGCTGACCAGCATAATTTCAGGGTAAGTCAACAGGTACTCCGTACAAACTGTGTTACCAACCAACATTGCAGCTTCCCGTTAGATATTAAAGTGATATATGATACTCCATGCCCCTTCTCTTCCTACATAGATACTTGATAACTCATGAGCCAAGATATTGCTTATGCAGTGTGGTAAAGATAGCAAAAGTAATAAGTTGCATGTAATACAAAGTGGATTCGATTAATTGTTGGTAGTATATAGGAAGAGAGCACAGACGTTAGAATTGTATGTCAAGGCACATGGACGCATGCACCGATGGTCAATCTAATTTCCTAAAGGGCCAAATTCCATCGAAGATCGATGCCCCTAATCCCATTAAGCCTCTGAATACGCGTGGTCAAATGAGCTCTCGATCAAAGCGCAACATGTAAACCAAATCTGGATATCATACCATACGTACGCACAGTACATATATAGAAGGAAAAAAGTGGATCCTGCACGGAGATTATGAGTCTTTTCCAGAAGTATTGAAGGAATGGGCATCGCGTCAGGAAGAAAAAAAAGATTTGCACCCCAAGTAGGTAGTTATATCGACGTGGTGATCAGGCAATGGCGGACAGCAAAACTTCTTCTAGAGGTATATATGCATAAACCTGGCAAGACCCTGGTTATTTACTGAAGATCCCTGAATAATGACCGGCCACCACGGAGATGTTACATACCCGTAAAGCAGGTAAGCTGCCATCCTTGACGTTGGATTTCCACGAGGGTACCAATTTTTACCTTGCATGCAAGACCCTACCTACACGGGCAGATCTGCTGGCTGGACAGCGTGGTTGAGCGGGTGGCAAAGTGGGCCCCTTAAGAGCTGCATCAACATCCCTTACATAAAACGTAGTCTTAGTGCAGCGGTTTGCTCTCTGCAGCTGTATCTCTTACTAAAAACAGGAGCCACAGGACAAGAAACTGGATTGCTTGTTAAGTAGCGTTTACGTGCCTAAGTCCCAGGATCACGTGACCCGACCACTCTCAGGGTAATTTTGAAGGGAAAAATGCTCACCATTAGCCATTCGGTAGGTACCTTACTCGCAGGGCGAGTAGCAGAGATGGCTAATTTGTTGCAGTTTTTTAACTTGAATTTTACTATGTATATAGCAGTTTTACTCTGCAGGTAGAGAGGGCATAGAAATAACTCAAGACCAAATATTCCTTCTTTCTGGGGGCCCTTGAATTGATCGCACGAGATTCGAGCGCAAGTCTGAAACTGAAAGCCGCTTTTGCGTTAAGCATCAAGTCACTCTTATAGGCATTGCGCGATCCCTAACCGCCGCTACCTCTCTCTGAAGGTAAAGTTCAGGGTAACCAAAAACAACTAACCTGCAGTGTCATGGCCTGAAGCCAAAAATCATTCCCGCATTTACTGACTTTGTGGCCGCCTATATTCAGGGTTTGGCCTAGCCTCTAAAAAGAAATGCAAATGCCTCTGATATACAGAGGCTCACTGTAAGCCAAAGCATATCAGTGTTTTGAGCCAGGCGTCAGCCGAGACTGAATTGCATTGCTACATAACTAAATCTTGCGACCTTTTTTGTAGAAGCAACTCTAAGGCACCAATACTACAGAAAAACCTTATGTAATATACTATTTAGTAAGGATTGACAGTACCCCAACCACCCTCCCTTCTAAATAACCTAGGCATGTTACCCTGAACCGACCATCAATTGTCACCTACGTAGAGGTCAGAGTTTATAGGTTTCACTCAAGCTTGTGCCCCCCCAACTTCGCTTGTGAATTCTCATACCACTTCCTTTTGCTGAGCCATCTTCCAAATTGTCCCCTGCACGTCACGACCAATAATTTTTTTATACCTCCCACAATCTTATCGTTGTGTGTCAGCCGCCCCGTGGCCC